>Ga0181469_100010_pt1 | contig 50907 bp, 45 predicted proteins | sample InSIn2SAF170_2_FD_119081 | JGI IMG/M metagenome (GOLD analysis project Ga0181469, IMG submission 119081) | Clean room microbial communities from NASA Spacecraft Assembly Facility at Jet Propulsion Laboratory, Pasadena, California, USA -... ... | reverse complement strand
TAAAGATTGTGACGCTGAGCAGAGTCGTAATTGGCGTAGTTCAAAGACTGGAGTGAAAGTTATCTAAAACTGAATTGAAATTGTTCTGATGCTGAACTAAATCAGCCCTAGTTCAGCGTATAGACTGTATCCCGAAGACGTTGTGTGCTAATGCGTGCTAACAGCAAGCAGGGATGGAGATGTAATTTCTCCACGACTTAATCAGGTATCAAGAGCCAGCAGAGAAGACGATTGGCAGCTCCTCCGTCGTCCTGGATTACTCATGGTCTATTGAATTTTTAGCACTTGCCAGATCTGGTGAAATCATGCAGAGTGTTTGCGAAGCAGCTCGATCTTGGGTGGCGTGTTTTGTTTACGATGAAAATAGCAACAAGGTCAAGCTTGATTGTGTGCCTCTATCATCAGTTGCGCACCTCGATTGATTCCTACTGTAGACTTGGCAGGCCCAGCAATCGTTCTGGACGTTCCATGATTCTTCCCTGACGCGATCGTGGTTCGTAAGGAATTGCATCCGACCCAGGACAGCTCAAGCGAAGCGAGAATTCGTAAGTTGTTAGTTGTCTGACTGGCTCGCTAGTTTTAGGTTTCGCTAAAGTCAAAAGGACTTGCAGGACTTGACTACGCGTTACTGAGGGGAAGTCATGGAAAGAGTAGCGATGCCGGTTGCTAGACATCGCTGGAATGCAGGGCGATGCGACCGTGTACCCGTGTTCTGCCTACAAACATCATCAACATAAGGCGACAAGAACACCTAATTTTCTAGCATGAGCCATAACAATAGTTTTCACCAATTCGAGCAGCACACGAACGCTACAGAGCTTTGCTAGAAGTCTGCTAGAATTCTGCTAGAGTCTAATAACGGGCGCGAAACGGTCGATCAAGATTTCCAGGTACAGTACATACAGTAAACCATCCCACATTGTGTCGCGATGGTCAGGCATCTTCTGTAAAGTACTGCTTTTCTGATTACTCTTCATGATGGAGACTTAAGGTCAGGCATTTCCGTGGCCTAGCCGTCCAACCAAGGAAATGATTCGGCTGATCAGACCGCATTTAGCGACCAGAGCTAACAGCCCTATTCGTCATGGAAGAAATCGACCCTTCCACAAGACGCACGATTGTCGATCCACAAGCGACACGCGAGTGGTGATCAGTGCAGTGAACACTGCCTCCCAATAGAGAATGTGGTGCAGGATGCAAGTTACTTCACGTGCGAAAACGAGGAAGCGAGTTTCAGAAGCTTGCAGTACTACAGTAGTCTTTGACAACATGAAATGTCTGAGCAAGTGTTTGACCAGATGTCTGAGCAAGTAAATGGAGACATCCCCTGCGGTAAGCTGTACTCAATACCACAACACAGGAGGACACCGGTCGCCCCCAGAATTAAGCAATAGTGGAAGCATAGCCAGTGAATTGATTGTGTGAACTATGAGAAGCAGCATGTCGGAACTTCCCATGCACAAGTCTTGGTGGTAGCAGCAGCGCGACTAATCATGGTGCCAAAAATTACGAGGTAACATTCCAACGCGAGGAGTCCTCCAGAGGTGAGGACAGGCGCACTCAGCTTCACCGCTGAACCAGGAATGAGAAACACAGCTAGTGATCGAGCTTTAACAGGGATACGTCTCCATAAAAGAGGGGCGCGGTCACATTGAAACCAATAAATAATCATTATCTGCATAGTGGTAGTCTCGAAAAGGTTACCGTAGAAAATAGAGGTGCAACCATTGGAACTATCCACCGAATGTCCGTGACAGAATGTCGGGAAGCAGTAATCTCAGGACCCTCAGTATCATCCTAGTTTGACAAGGGATGTGGAGGTCCTTTTGCACTCTATCTGTGAAGTGGCATTGAGAATCTGCCCCTCTGTGGCATAGTGCTTGCGAGAACTCTCCTGACTTTCTCCTGCCTGGTGAGCATGGGTTCTGCCATTGTGACTCCACTGGGTGACTTAGCCTGGTGACTTCCACTCTGATGGATTGTCCATCTTGGCGGCTCTCCAGAAACGTCAGCCTCTAGTGGAGGCTTTTGACACGCTTGGTATTGCCGCATTAGGTTTCGTGAGTGACTCAGGACGAAGCACCATGTCTTCCATGACAAAGCTCTCAGAAACATATATGCCACCGTAGCCCCCATCCTTCACTTCAGGTCAGCTCATTCAGACACACCAGCCAAGACTTGTATCAACCCATAATCAACACTTCGAGGATTAAATACCAACAAACCTACAACCACCATTAACTACTATCAACTCCAAACAACACCAAACATGCCTCGCTGTCAATCCAAGCAATGCTTCATGAGAGGCATCACTCCCACACCACACCAGAAGATTCAATGTGGTGTCTGCACTCGAAGATGCATCTTTTGTGACATCTGGAAACTAGCAACACTGATCTACACACATGTTTCCCTCTCCAGCCGATACAGCACCACACCAGAGCAACTACAAAGAATGTCATCCAACCAATCTCACGACTACAGACGATCAGAGAAGACAATCCAAGCCAAGATGATGACGGAGCGATCAAGGATAGCGAGCATCATGTCAATCTGTACCATTGAAGGTGCTGAGCAGACAGAGGGACTTCACGTTGCCTATCGACGATGCTTCAAAGCAGTACAAGAGCTGCTGTACCAGGAAGCCATCCTCGAGGATGACCTTGACCGAACGCCCACCCTAGAGTATGAGTCCTTCTCAAATCACACAAGTCGACGACAGAGCCACAGCCACTACTACCCAGAACAACGTCGACCAAGTATGGTCAGTATGGCGGCTTAAGCGAAGACAACAAGACTGTTGCACGACTTGCATTCCTTGACGACTTGAGCGATTTGAGCGACTTCTTCCATTTTACGATTTCCTATGTGAGCGCAGGTGTTCAGGACACACTACTCAGCTATCCACCGAACGTGGAGTCAATTGTACTACAACCGATACATTCTCAGGCGACGATGACTAAGAAGATTACTGGAAACGAGATGCAGGCATCGAGTAGGGAGGGATTAGAGGATGAGCACGGAGCGAGCGGGCTCGGAGGAACCGATTTGTTGTTCGAGGACACAGCAGCAGAGACCTACATACAGACCTGGTCTTTGTGTAATGAGCCTATCTGACTAGAAGAAGAGATATCCATACTTGAATGGATACGCAGTTCACACTGCCAAAATGATAATACAGCGATGTAACCATCAAACAATCAATTCCTCTCAAGTCATTTCAAGTTCTATGCCACCGTTGCATTCCTTCAATTTTGATTGGACTTTGACCTAGACCAGGCAACAGCTGATTCTGTACCATGCTTACGTTCGAACTTGCACAGTTGATAACGGAGTGACTTGGCATTGAGCAAACTCCATGTGGATGCTGGAGAAGCATCGAATGAACAAATGATCGACGATGGATCCCGCGACCGCCTAATTGTCGATCAGGCATCCGCCAGATGGTCGCCCGAAGCCGCGAAGTTCGTTCCTTTCGAACGCGTTCCAATGCGACGAACCTAGTCTCCATGCCCAATGCTGACGTGACTAGGGCGGATAGTACATCCAATCACTTCGTCATGTCAAAGCGAAAGGTGCAAGGTTCGAGGGTTGAGGAAGGTTGCCTTGGCACTTAGCTGCGCGACTTGGCCCCTTCCTGACGATCAGCGATCATGTGCTTCGGATTAGACTTCCTCAATTTCGACGAACCAAAGCAGGGAAAGGTGTGGCGCTAGGCCGAGTACGGTGGGTAAGCAGGTAGTGCGGCTGTCAGCAAACTCTTAAGGACGAACTACTGATCTACTACTCCGGTTGCGAACTCGCAGGCATTCATTCTCTCACCTCGATCCTGTTCTCTCACTAATGTCTACTTCGCCTCGCCTTTCCTTCTACATGTGGTACATTGTTGTTACAGGTCATCTCGGTGTTAGATATGTTGACTAAGCCGGTTGAGCTGACAATTTGAGCAGTAGACCACAAAGTCGGGCTAGTGGGTACCAGAGTGTGAAAGCAGGATAACAACCTCGAAGCTCGTATGCGGTATGCGGCGGAACCATGATTCCACGCATCAGCTCTGGTCGTCGTCTTGAGTTTGGAAGTGGAAAGTTCTGCCCAGCGAATTGAAGATTAGACTCCCTGGATATTGCACGTTATCGATCTCCAACATGCCAGGCATCTAGATTGATTCTGACTACAACCTCAAAGCAGAAGCTATCGTATGGAACACATCTACGCGGGAACTGGCACTGTCCTAGGAGGAGGCATGGTTCAAGTCAAGCATTCTATACGCTTTGACACAACTCCAAACTATCCTCCATGGACATCTACTCCACCTTCAGCCACGAACAAAAAGCCCTACAAGATTTTACCCCGATCACGTCAAGCAACATACTTCAGGACCATCGGAAATCTTACAAATCCAAGTTGGAGTCAAAGCTATGGCTCGAATCATGTGCATCGAAGCTTTCGCAACTAACCTGCTCATAACGATTGCAGAACTACCCGCTAGCAATCTACACTTATCTATTTCACTAAATCAACGCCATACACTTACGATCAGGGTTGATCCATAATGAGCACCTTCTGCAAGGCTACTGCCGATTGATTTGGGTCCGGAGATATTTCTATGCATGCACTTTGGAATGCAGTTTAGGAGAATCTCGAAGAAATGTTCTCGAAGCAACATATACGCATCTCCTCTTACCCCTCGCATCACTGACACGCGACTATCGACCAGATTTCATTCCACGACCAATAGCTGAGTACTACCGTACACCAATCCAACACGATCTCAAAGCTCGGGCACTCCCACGTCGCATGCCCAAAGCAGCAAGGATCAGCGACTCCGTTCTCCCGGACATTTGTCACTCCAGCATTCCAAAGCATACAACCTTGCGATCGCAATCACTCCACTGTCCTGCCATGCATATCTCCCTAACCCTAAACAAGAGGTTCGGACCATCTTCAACCTGTCATCGATCACGCGGTGTCCCACATGTTCGTGAAAGCCGAGACGTGCAGTGACCAGAGTACATTCGGGGCATAGATACTGCTGTCTGTTGTCAGATTCAGCAGATATTGCTATCACATGATTCGATAAGCTGCTTTGCTTGTAGGGACACCTTGGGACTAACCATCTGCCACTACCACAAACGAATGCTACACACCAGTCTAGTAGCGTTACGTAGCATGGTTCCTGAATGCTACCTTGTTCGTATCTGTCATGCATCGTGACCCAACCGCGAGTGTGTCTAATGTTATACCCGAGCAGGTAAGTGAAATGGATGACCAATCTGGTTCGATTGGACCAATGAAAGTACTCAAAGGGCATTCCAATGGTTGGAAGGCCTAGCAATTGCTTGTACGGTAGCTGGTGAACTTGGTCTTCAACAGCGTGCACAAACTTGCTCAGGACTCTTACTTCACGTTGTCGATTTTGGCATCGTCAAGTGTGCTACAGATGTGGTTCCCAGTTGCTGGTATGAGCATCCATATCAAACACGACGCACACGTTATCTAGCAACCAACATACTGATCATGAACTTGAGATTCAGCTGGCGCTACACAAAGCATCCCCATGAGATTCGAAGTTGTCGAATTGCCTACAAATAGTGCTATAATCACCGTCATCCACGGTCTTTTAGCACACCACTAAAACGAGTGATAACAAGAAGACTTTCCAACTAACATCCAAAACGAGTCGCCTCCATGCTTCTCAAAAAGTCTTATACTCGCTGTCATTCATATCAAAATGAGACGAATTCATTGCCAATCACCTAGCATCAGCATGCACCAAAAGCTCAAATGCCCACCAGCCTGCTTTGAGAAGATCATGCCTCCCCAAGACGAGCGAACTAATTCACGAGATTGATATATCTTCGACCGTTATTCAAGACTCGCAGTACAACAGATGTATCTATCCAATTTATGGATCTCCATGCACGCCCACAATCAGCCAGATGCTCTTCCCCAATTCCTGCCCAGCCATACGTACTCCCCGCTCTCCATCATTGCCCAAACTCGATAAGCTGCGATTACATATTCCCCGGCATATAAAAGTTCGAACTCCCAGATGGGCAGGAAATGTCTGGGCTTGATCAATGGACTACAACTACATCAGCTTAGAAGGTTGGGACTACAGTACTATAAGACATCTCTCGGCAAGAACCCAGTGGCTACTATTCGCATCCATATCCGTGTTGACCGATGAACCTTGAATCGTATATACAACGCTGTTGACCATGATGAGGTACGTAGATAGATTCTGGCCGTGCACAAGAGAGATTCGATCTTAGAAGGGCCGGCTAGTGATACATTGAAGCAACCAAGCGTTGAGTAGTGGTACTGTACTTCCGTTTATCACGCCACCCTCACAAACATTCTACGAGTAGCCCTCACCTGAGTAATGTAGCATAGATCGTTCAAGACGAGAACCTCTTCAAATTTCGGCTACTAGTTGTGGGCGGCAAGAAGGAGCAGAAATCTCGAAGTCCTCGAGCAGGCTACGTCGCACTTACTGAGAAAGCCGACTAAGGTAAATATACAACATCGACCTCTCTAGGCCCGGTGGCAGTCTTATGCTGTCTCTTAGCGTTCGTGAGATCTTGGTATACGTACGTGATGCGGATTCTGTGTTTCCCTCTTCGGACAATACTTGTGAACTGATTTGAGCGTCGGCTATACGTAAGTGTTTGAAAAGAGATGAATATCGGCGCAAACTCTTGGGCTCAATGTTCAAATTCCATTCTTCCTCTCGTAGATATGTAAGCTTTGCGAATTGTACATTGATGTTGAAATGTTGGAGGCTCCGTTAGTGGAAGAGCGGGCGGAGCTCGCGAAGAACAGAGCTGGAATCTAGGGTGGTTGATTGATAAATACGTATCAGAGATGTTCGATTGCCTGGCTTGAAGTGTGATATGGCTGGATGCTAGCTAGATCGAGTGTAATCAAGGGTTCACGTGCGTTCGTGCTCGTATTTTCATATCATTGGGTTGGCAGTAGCTACTGTGGGGTGCCTTGCTTTGTACCTAGAAGTAGTCGTAGAAAACGGCAGGACAAGTGGATGTGGTTGCCTGATGCGCGTACCTTTCCATGTGGACCTCGAGATTGTACAGTAGGGGACGCCTTCACGCTTAGCCTGGTGGCTTTGTGCCGTTGGGGATGTTGTGTAGTATGTATGCGGTGAGATATGTATATACATCGGCCCATGTTGTGCCGGACTCTTTAGAATTACGAAGTCGTTTGTCTCCATGCTGCATCAAGTGGATGAACGGTGTGGAATTGGAAGTGGTGAGGGTACTGGATGTTCAGACTGTCGCTGCGGTTCTGCCGGGGACGTGTTTTGATGAGGTTCATCGGTAGCAGGGTATTACCAAACCGCGTCGCGCAGCAGGTACTGTACATGTATCGCAGTAAATGCCGCTGCCGAATGATTAGTTTTCTTTTCTTTCCCTTCTCGACGTACTCGGTTTCCTGTACGGATGAGCTGGATGGTGTCGAAGGTAGGTGCTGTACGACAACTCACGAATGATTGGTGGAATAGCCGTGGATGCATATTTAGAACACTGCGTCGCGGTACAGAGGAGTGAGGGGGAGACAGAAGTTGACTGTGTAATATCGGACGGGAGTGGGGATCGAAAGTATGTGGTAGTGAAGATCTGTGCTTCTATAACGAGTCCAATAATGTGGGATAAGGGTCTGTTATGTAGCTCGCCGAGACCACAGTGGATGCCACAATGGATGGAGAGGGTACGTATGATTAAAGGTACCAGAGAGATGAATGGGCCGCTATTTAAACCGACTCAGCACGATAATTCAGCATTCAACGAAACGGTAAACGGGAGTTTGAATGTGGTTGAGTGGCACGGAGACCCATTGTCTGGAAATCATGGCAATGATGATTACTACCTTCCCTATATTTTTCCAGCACTATTGAAAGCTATAATGTCTCACAACGTGATAAGACTCGCTACGACAGCCAACACAAGACCCCAGAGGCTGGTGTTCTTGCCTTGTGCGCCACCGGTATATGGCATTGGAGCGACGACTGCTGCACAACCAGGCGGGATGTCCTGTGTTGGAGCTCTTGAAGAGATACGAGAAACGCCAGTGATATCTCTGCCGGTAAGCAATTCAGCTGGAAAGAAGCTTAGATCTCTCTTTCTTCGAAACGTAATGCCATCAATCGTTGGGTCATTATAGAAGTCTGTCTCCACATCACCATAGTCGGGCTTGCGTGCTTTGAAGGCTAAGTCGTCCGGTTTGTACACCTTAGTTGTGTCAGGAATCTGGCCAGTGGCAAAGTATTGGCGCATAGCAGCCCTGAGAGTGCTGGATTTCTGAGCATTGGAGCAGTGCTGGGAGATGTCAGTCACGGAATTAATAAAAAAGATGAGGTTAAGCATACACCAGCGCCTCTAGACACCAACACGCCGCTGCCCACGAAACCTGAGCTCGAATTCTGTGCTGAAACTAGAGGAGTAACTGGATCGAATATGCCATTGACGAATAGGATTGGTTTTCTGGTGATGACACCCGTGTATGGTCCTTCGAACCTCTCTTTTGCTTTGACTTGCCAGGTGGAGCATTGATAGATCAGACCGAGCCATCCACCATCTCCGCCGTAAACACTTCGTGATTGGTATATCTCGAGCCAATCTTCGAAGTTGGCAACCGTGGCGTTGATTGTTCCCTGGTAGTCGCCACAAGATACGGCTTGAACAATAAGTCCTTCCGTCTGCTCTGGGCCGCTTAGTGGATCGAATGGCACGGCAGCTTGTCGCTTTGAGATTTCAGTTTGATTGTACAGTTCGGCAATCTGTTGTGACACTTCTGTCCACATATAAGGTACACCTAGTCTACCAACCAAGTAATTCTTGGCTGCGTACCAATAAGTTGGGTCGGTGGCGAGCATGTCCTCCAAGTATTGATCCCACTGATCCTGCAGATCTTGTGCACTCTCACCAGGAGTTGCTAAAGCACATGCATCGGGGCCTGAGTTACCAATAGCTACGCACTCCTGGAAGAAGTTTGCAACTGCGGCATCTACACTGGCAATCGCTTCGTCGCCGAGACCGAAGTAGTAATCTATGACACAATTAGTAATGCTGGAGATTGGCAGAAAGTGTTCAGATACCAGTTGGATTGATATTGCCATCTAAAACCACACGATCGACTCTTTCGGGAAACATTGCAGTTAGCGTTGCACCAACAAGGGTACCGTAAGAAGCGCCTGTAATGAGTTAACTTGTTGCTACAACAGAACAGGAACCATATACCATAATATCGAATGAAGCCATCCTGTCCAAGAGCTTGTGTAATGGCAACAATATCACGTGCCACATAAGCAGTACCAATCAATTCGCCATACAACTGGTACTCTGAACTTGCACAAAGACTGCCTTGACTGGTGAAACCGTCGACTGCTAGCTGAAGCTCCTCGTTCGTATTGTAAGGACCAGTGTATGAGTCGTTCGTGTTAGGACAGTCGTAATCGCTGTCAGTTAACAGGTGTGTGAGGCCAACACCACTATTCAAGGTGAGCAGATTCGACGACTATCGTGATGGTGTGCTTACCGCGGGTCAAAACCAATGATATCGTAACCCTGCCCGAAAAGTCTGTTTTTATCATGAGACATCGAGGCTTTCACGATTGATGAAGGGAAAACTTACGACTGCAAGGCTGCGCCGCCTCCATCAGCAATGTCGTATATGGCACTCGCACCAGGGCCACCCGGGTTGAATATAATCGATTGGTTGAGGATGGTAACATTCGAGCTGACAACTGCAGGCTGTTTCACGAGCGGCAGTGTCAAAGTACCAGCCGAGAGATTTTGGTAATCAAGTGGCACATCCAAGGTACCACACTGAAGGGTAGGATTTCCCACGCTAGTGTTCGATGCCGGGACTGGACAGTCGACCCATTGAATGCTTCGACCGTAACCTGTGGGACAATCTTGGCCAAGTGCAGAAGCAGCAAAGGCAACGAACGTAATCGCTGAGGTGTAGTGGTAGAAATGCATATTGAAACGAATGATTGAGAATGAAGAAAGTATTGCAACTCACAGAATCATGGTACCTTTTTTATCTTGTCTGTCGGAAGACTATGCAAGTCTGCATGTCCGCCTTGGTATTTTCTGTCAATTTAACTTTCACCAGTCGATCAAGTGAACATGGGAAGTTTATCTTGTTTCTTTATGGCGCTAGACTGCTGGGAAGAGCATCTACACCTTCCGTCTGTCTTCCTCTACGAGTACACAGGGGCCTTGTGCGCAATATGAAATCGTATGTTCTTCGAGGCGGATGAATGCCGCCAACCGCACCGTATGAATCTTCGAAATCTTTCAGAGCGTATCAATGTCTTTCTGCTAGGACCGAAACAACGCACTGATGGTTGGGATGGCATACTTCGCTGACATAAGTTGTATAGAAAGCTAAATCCAGCTGAATTTCTGTTACCGGCGCTGCACCTTTGATGGTGGGACAACAAACGTCAGCCAATGGGCTCGGCATGCCGGCCCTGATGTTGGAGATGCGGAACATCCAAAAGGCACTGACATGGTCTACCAGGCGTAAGTGGTAGGGATAGAGAATTTCGATAGTCGGACGGTTCCCGTACCTTGGCTAAGCCAAGACCAATGCTCATAAACAAGTCATCTCAGTCTAGAGCGCCATGCCCAATCTTCACAAAGATCTAACATGGTGAGCGACGTGTGCTGCAGGACTGATGAGTAGCGTTCGTAAGCATTCAAGAACCATCAACGAAGCAGTAAATAAAATATGTGATTCCATGCTTGGAGTTCAGTGCTGACACCAAGCTTAAATCCATGCATTGTCTTGGCACGCTAGGATATCCGCCCAGGTACCTCCTTACTCGGTTTCTCCGAAATCCATAAACAACAAGCACAATCCCAGCTCCTCAGCACTATATTGAACTTACAACAGATACTTCAGCTTGCCTTTGGTAGCCCTGAGCATCGTGCAAGCTCACCTCTCAATGCTGTTCTTACTCATCGCCAATGATTCCCGCTCTCCGTACATCTCAAAAGCACACCACCCTGGTAAATACTATACCACATACTTCCCGCCGGACTTATCATATCCGCATAAACTTGAAGATATTGCTTCCCAAAGTGCCATTCCCATCGTTACTACCACCTCACTCTCTTTCTCCTACTCAAGTCAAAGACACCAATCTCTCCACGTTCATTCACTCCTCTTCCAACCACTCACTCCACACCTCAAACTCAACCGTTGACAGCCCATAACCGCATAATTCACAATTCCGCAAATTCTTCCTGGATTAACACGGGCTCTCCCGCCAAGCCCATATTCCAAGCACCTCATGTTTCATCCTCGCCTTATCTCTCTTTCTCTCTTCCAGTTTACTCCATTTAAGAAAGTGGTACAATGGTACAGTGCACAGCTTACCTAGGTACCCTTACCTACTATCTCTAAGCTCAGCTCATATCGTACCTCTGTGTGTCAACATCTATCACAAGCAGGCAATACGCATGCTACTGCCAGGCCTTGAAACGGCAGTCGCACCTCGACGCCCTAATCAACCCACTTTCCTTCCCTCAAATATGAGGTTCTTTTCATGAACACCACAAATATCATAACACCAATACTTGTCTTGACCCTTGCCTTCTCAGCATTTAGGTCCAGCTCTTTGAGCTACCAGATATCACCACTGAAAAAAGCTCCCACTTCCGACACCCCACTTCAACGTGGAATCTACATACCACTTCCTCACCACCAGTAACCGACAGCTCACTACCAACAGCTCCCCTACCGATAACCCACACGCTCGAACCAAAATTCATTCCTCCACAATGCCCTAAATCCCCACAGTCCAAGACAGCTCACCACTCCCAACAAGCAGCCTCCCCTCTCAATACCCCAAACCCAGAAACCAACATCAGCACCGTCGCAGCAACTCGATTCGTACAAACACAACACTATTGCCTCGACCAGCCACTACTACACTCTCAGCTCATACGACAGGCAAGTCACCCTGTTCGATGCGTGATGACCTCGTCTCCCCGAGTTGGTGAAAGCACATGATCATCTACTTACACTGACTCGTACCATATGTACGCGGACTGGTCAAACGAGACTAAGCACCTAGGTGTTTCGAATCGCGGTAGATTTTTGAACCATCGTATTACGCTAAGATCACAGCCGGATGCTGTGTGTACTATATGGTGATGATAAGTAAGTACCGTACCTCTACGTCGAGGAGAACAGGTAGTCGCATATACGCATGTGTCACTGTAGCTCGGAGCTGTAGGTACATTCAGCTTAGCCTATATATAGTGCCCAACTTCACTCCTCCCGATCAACACAGGTAGAGTATGTACCTGCTGTACGTAGCCATTGGATACTTCTTCCAAAGTGCGCTGTTGCAATCTCGAACAACCAGAACAATCAGTGCGGGTCATGAAAGGTTGTGACTGCGCCAGTCGGTCGGGGAACAGCTGCCGCCTTCATCGTTTTCCAGCAAGAGAACAAACGACCGACACAGGCTTGCTGTTGCTCGAGCAGACGCCACCGAGCGAGTGTTTTGTATTGACCATATATAGTTATTGAAAACCAGGAGGTGCAACGATCATATGTTTACACGATATCAAGACAACAAGATCGCTGGTCGTGACCATGGTAATGAATGAGTATCAGTCATTCGTGTTCATACATGTATCTATCTATGCATGCGTGCTATACATTCCTGATACTCATTACACCATGAAGTCTAATTGCCATAACAGGCCCGCAACGACGCTTATGAATTTCCACTTAGCAGTCTAAGCTCTCTCAAGGTACATACAACCGCACGAAGCCTCCAACGTCTCTGCGGCAGGTCACACACTTCCCGAAATTATTCATTGCAAGATTGACTCTGCAATCCTCACAGACCGTCAGACATCTGCATGGCCAAGCGATGATCGTTCGAGGCTCCACCTGACATACCACGCATGGTGGACCGGTCTGCGGTGGTGACTGAGGAGAGCCATTCTGACCCTTTGCTGATGCTTTCTGTCTTCGGCGTGTCACCAAAAGTTGCTCAAGGGTTTGTGCTTCTTCCTCATCTGTCAATGGACGGCGCAGTGTCGTTGTATTCGAAGCGCGGGTGATGTCCGTGATTGGTTGTGTTCGACCAGCAAGCAGCATCGAGATTCGATCGTTCTCGAATTGTTGACGATAACGAGCGCGAGTCACAACTGAATTTGATACGAGATGTGATGATAGTACTCGTGCTTCGTCTCTACTTGCTTTGTCTGGCGGGTTCAGAAGGCGAGCCAGTGTAGCACTATCGAGGATCGGTGCTTCAGGAGTGGGAGTCTCTGATCTCCTGTAGCGAAGGACATCACCGAACGACCATCGGGACGATGCTTGAAGTTGTGTTGGCGTGGTCTGTCCTTCTGATTCGGATTCCCAAGCCTGCTCGTCGACTTCACTCGTATTTGTAGTCGTCGTGATGACACTCGTAGCATCCTCATCTTGCTCAACACTAGGAAGTATGTAATCTCCACTGTCGTCCCGATTACCATACCATCCGCCATTCTTGAAGTGACGGTACATCTGATCGTCAAGTTGCTTGTCAATGTCATCTCCGACCAGCTTCTGCCGCAGATCATGCGCGATATCGACATCGAAGTTTCTTCCCTCTTCTCGCGGTGGATGAGCCTCCGCCCATTCATCAAATCTTTTATTTTCCTCGTATGTTCGAAGTCGGTTCCGATCATTAGCTGACTGCTTGAGTGAGCTTCCAATTACTTTTCGTAACCATGCCGGCCGTGCAGTAATTCCAATCCTGTCTAGCAATGCGCCGATGCCATATGCGAACCAACCACCAAGCGTAAATAGAATCCCTCGCATGAAAATGAATACCAAGTAGAACCGGGTCGTTCTCTGTAGCGCACCCACACTGTCGACCCGCGGATTAGGATATATGAATGCATCTTTGGTTTGCAATGTTTTGTCCTTGTTTTCGAGCTTCTTCTCTTTCTCGTAACCAGACTGCCACTCTCCAACCTGCATGGGCTGACCATCTTGCGTGGTTCCAGGTATCCCGTATTCTTCAACAATCTGAAAATGTGCCTCTTCTGGTAATTGCAAAGGATTAGCAGAAGCGTCGATTTCATCAAGCCGCTCTTCTTCTAGCCAAGTAAATTGCCTCATCTCAACGGAACGGCCTTCATTCAAGAAGACAGCCTCAGAGGCCGCAGTCAATGCTGCGAACCCAACTCTTAGTAATGCTGTGTAAAAGTCCTCATACCAGCGAATGTTGATGCTCTTGATCTGAATAGCAGCCTGTAAGTTGTCGTGAGCAATGCTGATACGTTCACTCAGTCGACTCGGTTGCCGAATATTTGGATTCGTGCCAAGCGATACTGCAGTTAAGAGTAATGCCACAGCATAGATCAATGCACAGATCAACATGCCAACGATTATGGCCATATGTGGAAGGAAGCCAACGACAGCAACGGTTGGAAAGTGTAGCAGACTGCTGACAGTGCGCGAACCTTCACCATCGCTGCGGATCAAATTGCTGTCGGTCAGAAAACCACACGTAAACGCGCTCATGTAGCAAAGACCCCAAAATGTCGTACTGACCAATCTCCACTTATGCTGCTTGCCAAGTACAGACAAAACGTGTGAAGTGAGAGAGTTGCCGCATGATAACAATGCCACCAGTAACACCTCGATCGGAACGTTGAACCTATCGAATACATGTGGTCCTACTATCGCTTGTGCAGCGTCCGTAATGGCAAGGATGGTGCCCGACGCAGGTATAGTGCCCTCTGCGGTGATCGTAGCTGCTGCTGCTGTTGACGAGGACGTAGCATTCGCCGCTTTCACAGCCTTACTGAAGCTCTTGTCAAGAGTATGAGCTATCATGGTTTCTGCTTCGGCGAATACTAGAGAGTGTTCAAAGACTGATAGACCCACTTCGGTCATGACAGGTGTCTGCTGTAGTGAACAAGATAGACTCTCCACCAAATGTGACAAGCCCAATTTGACGAAAGTGGGCCAGAGCAGGGAGAAAGACCCATATGGCGCCCGCACATTTGGCTCAGGCCTACTCAGACCGACAGCTGCGCAAGACTGCTCATCTGTAGACCAGAATAGTAACGATGAAGCCATTGTATGGACTGCGCCGCCATCTGTTGACCAGTCCAGAATGGTGTACTTATTGTTATCGCCATGCCTATACAGCGAATAGTATGGCGATGACTGACAGTGAATAGCTCGTAGCAGCTGATGTATCTGTGCAATAAACAGCATTATAGGGACCAGTCGTAGCGCCAACCTCTTGTTCCAAGTCAACGTGATGCGCTGCCTTGATGCACCATAGATGCCAACTCGATTGATGATTAGAGCTAGCATGAAGCATGCGAAAGCCCATCTTGAAGTCATGTAGTGCAACACACCCCAATAGCTTCTGTTTGTGCTTTGTTGGAATGCTTCAGCAAAGAAGTCAGACCAGCCGCCACCTGCAGCGTCCACCACCTGCGCTGCGCCTGCTGCTCCTGCTTCTGCCATATCGCCTGTTCGAAAACGGTCGATCACTGCATTGGTGAGGGTATTGAGGCCGGTAGTTCGTAGCACGACGCGAGGAACAGTGTGGAAAATAAAATGGTCAGCTTTGGCCAACTGTCGAAGAGGAAAGAGAACAGTGTCTTTCAAAGATACTGAATCGAGAAAAGAGCCGCTCGTGTTGGCTGCTACAAATGTTATATTGGTAAGGAGTGAGTGGGCAGTATCATTCGCAGTCGTTAAGATACCCGTTGAAGCCATAGCACTTCTTTAGTAGCACCGGTCGCGGTTGGCGTGTATTCGAGGTGTGATTACGAAACTGAAGGCGTCCTCACGGACTGATGTACAGCCTCATGTCATGATCAACCGGACGCGCTGCGCATGACTTACTGAAAGTACAAGGCGACACAATATTGGTGAAAGCAGTAGATGCACTTGTTCACGTCAATTGCAAACACGCAGTAGTTATGGCAATCGGCACCAGACGAGGAACAACTCCGAAAGAGCGCAACTGTGATAACGTCAGATGTGGAGGGAGCTAGTGCCCCTTTTTGTAATGCCCCTTTTGTCTTGGATTTGTTTGATCTTTCTGTACAACATGGCATACAGTCCGTTGCTAGGAATTTCTTTGATCTACTGCGGGCGCTGTTGGCGTGCGGTAGCAAAAATGACAAATTAGCAATGGATGCCGATGCGAGTAGATGATAATGTCATGTGAACCAGGACAACACCAGTTCTCGACAAGTCAAATCAGATGAGAGGTGCCACCATAAGATTTTTCTACAAGTACTGCACTTTTGCCGTCCTGAGTGCAACTGTCGAGGATGCTAGCAACAGACCGTATGGAGTGTGTGTAGCCACTCATCTCACATCTGGGGATGTCGCAATAGACACTCTACTACGCGCCGACTTCGTTCAAAACACCCCCATCGACCGGCAGAACTTGGCCGTTCACGTATGAGCACCTGGAAAGGAAGATCACCGCCATACCCATCTCCTCCTCCGCACCCGCACGACCTGCCGGAACAGCATGTGACTTGTCCTGCACCTTCTCCTCTGGCATGACCGACTTGTTTCGCTCGTCGCTCTCGTTCGTTGTCATCTCTGAGGGGAAATACCTGTTGAAATTTTGTGATTAGCTAAGTCAATCAAAATGAAGATCTAATCAAGAGTTAACTCACCCTGGCGCAATACTATTGACCCTCACACCAAATCTCGCAAATTCCTTACTCATCATCTTGGACAAATGTGCCGTACCTGCCTTTGCTGCATTGTATGCAAAATGGGACTGAGAATCTCTCATGATGCCTGACATGGAACTGATCACAATGACCGACGAAGTGTGCTCCTTCGGTGCCGCTTGCAACAACGGCAAAGTAGCCAGAGTCGTAAAATACACGCTAGTCACATCTGAACTGTAAGTTTCGTTCCATTCCTCCACACTCTCAGCATCCCACAGCTGCTTCTTCAACTCTTTCGCATCGTCAGTATCTGGACTCGGTTCCTTAGGACCATTAATGCCGGCTGCAGCGACAACAACACTAAGATAGCCTTCCTTTTCCTCAATCTCTTTGACAAGCTTTTGGAGGTCGTCTTTTGAGCGAACGTCAGTAGGACCAATGGGGACGATACGGCCTGGTAAACCGTGGTTCTGAGGATCGTGTTCTTTTGCAGTCTTTTCGAGGACTTCAGTTCGGCGACCTGTGATGTAAACCTTTGCTCCATTGGCAGCCAAGGCTTGAGTGGCCATGAGACCAATGCCGGTACCACCGCCAGTGACTAGGCAGACATAGTCCTTGAATTTGAAGAGACTCTCGACCTTAAACTGGGATGTTTCGGCCATCTTTGTGTATGAAATCTTCGAGCTAAACAAGCTGTTATGTGGCTTCCTGACGTTTTCCAGCTGAACGAGGCTTGGAACGCTGCTCACTACTTTCGCTTGTTGATAGTAGTCACAAACGTGGTTTTCGATATACTGAATGGTCGGTTTATGATGTGAAATTCACAAAGTCGAAGATAGTAGTAGGGCAATTGTACGAACTATTTCCACATTATATTGCTGTGTGCTACTTCAGTCGTTTTGTTTTAATACAAAGACAACATTAATTTTTGGGTGACGTCATATTTGCTCACTGAATTCTTCATAGATTGCGGGCCATGAATACAAGTACCTATTCAACGGAGGCGGAAATGAAGCTGTAATGCCTGCCACGGCCAGTGATACGGAGGAGAGACGGCCCCAAGAGCCGTCGCTTGCAGCTGGCCTTCGATTGATCGTTTGGCTCAAGTTGAACCTTTCTATCGCATTTGCTTTTTGGCATTGATAAACACCACATATCTATCTTTTGAATGTTTTTTCCACATACTACCAGTTTCTATGTAATCACCACAACTCCGTCTAATGCAATGATCGCGCGTAAATGGGTATCTCTTCGTAACATGTTGAATATCCTCTTGTCATCGTGAATACGCCCTTCATGCGCCATCATCATCGTGAGAGAATCGTGAACTTTTTCCTCCAAACATCATTAACCACCAAAACTGGTTTGAATATGCCAACAAGATAATATTGCTTCTATCCACTCTACGCCGTAAGACTGTACAAATGCTCTGGTGTTGAAACAAAGCATCCAAGAAGTTCTCACAGCCTAGAACTTGAGCTCCTTGGGTTGTTCCCATGGGAAGCTCTGGTCACTGAAGTGGCCGTTCTTGGCAGTCTGGCAGTAGATTGGGTTGGTCAAGTTGAGCTCCTTGACAATAACACCTGGTCTCATATCGAAGTTCTTTCGAATGATTTCCACAAGCTCATCTGAAGACTTGTTAGATGTGCCGTAAGTGTCAACGTAGAGGGAGAGTGGCTCCGCGACACCGATAGCGTAAGAGAGTTGAACAAGGCATCGTCGGGCAAGACCAGCCTTGATCAGAGACTTGGCGATCCAACGGGCGAGATAAGCGGCAGATCTGTCGACTTTGCTGTAGTCTTTTCCAGAGAAAGCACCTCCGCCGTGAGCACCCCAGCCGCCGTAGGTGTCAACAATGATCTTGCGGCCAGTGACGCCAGCATCTCCCTGTGGACCACCGATGATGAACAATCCGCTGGGTTGGATGTGGTAGACAGTTTTGTCATCCAACATGTTGGCCGGAATGACCTTTTTAATGATCTTCTCCTTGACTTCCTTGCGTAGCTGCTCGGTTGTGATATCTTCGGAATGCTGTGCGGAGACAACCACTGTGTCTACTCGCTTGGGTACAACGGCACCATTGTCATGTTCGTACTCGATAGTGACCTGTGTCTTGGTGTCTGGACGTAGCCACGGGAGGCTGCCGTCATTTCGTGCATCTGTCATGGCCTTGTTCAAGCGATGAGCGAGCTGGATTGTAAGTGGTAGGTATTCTGGTGTTTCATCAGTAGCATATCCGAACATGATTCCCTGGTCACCAGCTCCCAATTGTTCGAGAGCTTCTTCGTAGTGTAGACCTTGTGCAATGTCCTTGGACTGTTCTTCAATGGCAACCAGAACGTTGCACGTCTTGTAATCAAATCCCTTTGCTGAATCATCGTAACCAATGTCTTTGATGGCGTCCCGGATGACCCTCTGGTAGTCGATTCTGGCCTTGGTAGTGATCTCACCGAAGACCATGATCATGCCAGTTTTCGTGGCTGATTCGCAGGCAACCTATGCATGTTAGGAAGGGAACTTGTACGCAAGCTTTGGTGAGCCCACCTTCGACAGAGGATCCTCTCTGAGGCAGGCATCGAGGATGGCATCCGAAACTTGATCACTGGAGTTTTCTTAGTTGCAATTCTCGGTCGACGACAGTGATAACTAACCAAATCTTGTCCTGTAATTGATTAGTATAATTGAGTCAATTAATCAAGGTGAGGTCAGGAGCTAAATACCGGGTGACCCTGGCCAACAGACTCTGAAGTGAAGAGGAAGCGGCCCCGAGGGGTAGAGGAGTTGGCTATGCCATTGGAGAGGGAACCCATGTTCTCGAGTGTTGTGATTGAGCGAGTTTTACGATCGGATACAATTCTGAAGTATGTCGTCTCTGGGCAGTGATAGACGTTGCTTTAGCTCGGGTGTTTGTCTTGCGGTCGAAGTGCTGGCTCGAGTGTGGTTGTGAAGAAGCTGGATGAAAAATAGTTGAGGAAAACATATGCCGGGCCCCACGTGTAGGCTGCGAAAGGTACACCGAGATTTACCCACTCCGAAATCCACTCGACCACTGTACAGTACAATAATCGCGGTCACGCAATTTGTTCTCGGGCGTCATAGCACCATGCAGACGACTAATCCGAGCATCAACTTCTAGCCTGTACAAATCAAGACCATTCAACCAAACACTAGCACTGCTATCTTCTCAACTCTGGTGTTCGACGAGGAGTCAAGTATTCCTGGTTTGCTAACAGCTTCAAGAACGCTCGTGACTTCTAGTAGTGGTACTCGAGGCCCCCAATCATTGGGCCGTCAAAGGGTGGATCACGAGACAACGCCATCCATTCATTTGATGAGATTCTCGGGCAAGGAGGACACCATCAATATATTAGTTGTATCGAAGAGGTGTTCGCATGATTGAAGATGATAACGCCCAACTTTCGTACCAGAATGTGATGCTATGTGCGCAGCCAGGACCACCAAGATTGAATTGAACCCTGCACTGAACTGATGCCTTTGCGAATCTTGCACTTTTTATTGAGTAGGACAGCAAAACAAAAACCTCGTGTATAAATTTACAATCATGAACATAAATCTCCGATGATCAACACCTTCAAGTCCTCACGCTCCTCACATTCTCTTCTGCACGACTGCCCTCTCCTCTTCCCTCGACAACCACCACAATGTCCAAATTTGGCGTCCTTGCCATCGGCGCCGCAGGTAGCGGCAAAACCACATTCTGCACCGCATTAATCCAACACCTCCAAACCGTGCGCCGGTCATGTTTCTACGTGAACCTCGACCCCGGCGCCGAGAACTTCGGATACACGCCTGACCTCGACATCCGCGACCTAATCTCCCTCGAAGATGTAATGGAAGAAATGTCGCTCGGACCGAACGGCGGGCTAATCTTCTGCTTTGAATTTCTGCTGCAAAACCTCGATTTCTTGTCTACTGCGATTGAACCTTTGTCGGAAGAATACCTGATTATATTCGATTTGCCGGGCCAGATTGAACTGTATACGCATATACCGCTGCTGCCGGAATTGATCAAGTTTCTGAGCAGGAGTGGGCCGTTGAATATCAATCTCTGCGCGACGTACCTACTGGAGGCCACGTTCGTGGTTGACAAGGCGAAATTCTTTGCAGGGACGTTGAGTGCGATGAGTGCTATGATTATGATGGAATTACCACATGTGAACATCTTGTCGAAAATGGATTTGGTGAAGGGGCAGATCAATAATACCCAGCTGAAGAAATTCATTAACGCGGACGCGAATCTCCTGGACGAGGAGGACACAGGGAGAAACGAGGTTTTGGAGGACAATACATTAGACTACAGCGATCCGAATGAGGTCGGCAATATGATGAGCGGTGGTTCATTTCAGAAGCTCAATCGAGCGGTTGCGAGGCTGATTGACGACTTCAGCATGGTCTCGTTTTTGAAGCTGGATGTGAATGATGAGGATAGTGTAGGAGACATCTTGAGTTACATCGACAACGCTATACAGTATCACGAGGCGCAGGAGCCGAAGGAGCCGAAAGAGTCTGATGTGGACAATGCGAACTGGGAGAACGACTGATGAGAGATTCAAAATGCGATCAAGATTGTGGTGCTTTAGCGCAGGTGTTGGTGGTTACTTAATACACAAATGCAGTGGTCCTTCACATTCAAAGATACCCAGATACCCAATGTTACCAATTCAATGTTCAACCATAACAACCTGTGGCGCCACATGCTTCCGTACATCTAATAGTATTGACAGGTCAGTCCCGTGATCAGTACAATGCAATATAGGTCGTTGCTCAGCCATATCTTCCTCTTCCCCCTGCTCGCTGCCCATACCCGTAGTCATTGTAGTTTCGTGTATTCTTTCCTCGACTCTTTGTCCCTCCCGTCTGTTTCTGCTGCCCACGCGCATCCTGGTTCAAAAACTGTTCCGCAAAATCCCAAGCAATCCCACCAATCCAGCCTGCATTGTTCGCCGCCCTCTCCCAACCATACTGATTCACATACCACCCTAACTGTACAATGAACAACACAACCATTAGCTTAACACCTAGCCAAACCCATCCCATGATCGTACGTCGCATGTAATTCATGATCTTAAACCCCATGAAGAGTGTTACAAGCAGAGCTCCGAGACTCCAGAAAGTGGTTCCGTCCTGTTGACCCGTGCCTAAAGAGGAAGCGGAGGACACAACAGTTTGGACTACAGAGATCATCTGGCTGAGATAGGGTGCGGACATCAAGAGGAGGTTGCTGATATTGCTGGAAATTGGCTGGAGGGGTTCTGGAAGGAGAGGATGAATGTGGGTTTGGTAAAGCATGTTGAGGTTGAGGAGGGTGGTTGTCAAGCGATCATCGTTGTCGTTGGAGGAGAAGAGATTCTGTGAGGGCGATGCTTTGCTCGGTGGCATGGTTGCAGAGCTGTGGTTGGTGGTAGCTATAGCGAGGTTCTAAGTACTGACAGTGTTCAAGTTACTGCTTATCAGCAGTTGGCAAGAGTGTGAGCTTCAGTCAGCTTGTGTAGCTGCGCTTGGCTTTCCGTATGATAAAATATGGAGGATGATAAGGATTTCGTGCTTGAGCAGAAAATTGTGCTGATTCTTATCCCCCTACAAAAAGAGACCAGACAAAGGAAGTGAAACACCCCACGCGCTTGGTGTGATCGTGAAGTTTCCAGCACTCTGAAGCAAACACTGTACCAAAGGATCTGCTTGAAGCGGAACTTGAAAAGTACCTACTCGCATGTCATCATCCACAGTCATGTCTGCCTGGAAGCCTGGCATATCTCCATTCAAGCTTCATCAATATAACAGTAGATGGATGTTGTTGTACACTGCTTCTTAGTATCAAATTTCACATCCCCTTCTGTTTGTGCCACTGTTTTTTGTTCATCTGAAATAGACAGGTATGACTGTCCTTACCGAGTTTACTTCAAGCAATAATGAATTGCCTGGTCGAAGCTGAGACAGTTCAAGCCACGTTCCGATTCCTTGCAACACAATCCTGGAAAGCCATGCTCCAACACTAACTTAGCGAGCACTACCGGAACGATTAATCCAGTGATTGGACGTGGTTTGCAGGTCTTCGCTGGCCTCCAAAGAATGAGATGAACGAAACATGATGGGAGTCTCATTCATGGTTCATTGGTGTGTGAATGAGTAATTGTTCACCTCCAGCTCTGTTATTCTTCATCGTCAGAGCCAAGGAAGACCTACTAGAAAGGCTGTCACCGTATACTGAGATCCTAAACCTTTCCCAAGATACAATGTATCATTCCCAAGCTCACGTGAGAACGCCTCATGCATCACAGCCTTGCTAAGGCGTACTCTGGAAACATGATCTGCTAAGCCCCAGTGCCCCGCTTCCAGCCTTATTGATGGCATTAGCTAGGTGTAGCCAAGGTGACAAAGCTACGACATTACATTTACACTCACGCTTTTGAAAACTCTGATGACTGTGTCACCATCTGCCTAACATGGCGCTGGTTGTCGCCTCACCTCAGCATGCCACGCCGGTAAATCCCACATCCTCTTTACAGAACGCCTTGCAAGAGTTCAAGAACATCCTGCCATTTGAACAACAGAAGTTGTTCAGCCAACAGCACCAGACACCCGCAGCTTCAGATGTTCTCAAGTTTGTAGCAGAACTCGATGCTAACAACCAAAACCGTGCTGGAAGATGCGTGGCGTCGCGTGTGTGTACTTTTCTCAACGCCATACAGCAGTTCACTGGCGTTGTCGATACCTTCGTGAGTTCCAACCCAAGCATTGCAGCTCTTGTGTGGGGTTCAGTCAAAACAGCCTTGATCGTGGCCGGTAATGCAAGCTCCTACTTCGATAAAGTCACTGCTATGATCATGGAGGTGGGCCGGTCTTGCCCCGTGCTGGCGCAATTTGCGTCCTTGTACTCTGGCTCCATCGGTTTGCAAGAAGCACTATGCGACTATTACTCGGCTATCGTGAAGTTATGTGTCAAGGTAGTTGATGTCAATCAACGAACAGGCGTGAAACATGTGTGGTCATCGCTCATCAGCTCGTTTGAGGCTGAGTTCAAGCCAGACCTCGAAGTGCTTTATTCACTGGTCAGGGTAGTGAAACTACGAATTGATTTAGCGTCCAAGCAAGCCGCCAGTGATATGTATACGCTGGCGGAATTGGAGCAGAAGTCGAATGAAGCTTTTCGGCTGTCCTCGTTGGACTTTCGTAAAGAAGCGAGACAAGAACAGAAGGCTGCCCATTTGTGGCGTGTAAGGAAGGCCCGAGAGAGAGTTGAGAGATTGAGGACAGACATCAAAGATCGTCTGTCTTCGATAGACTACCTCAAGCCGTGGAAACAGGCACAAAAACGACGCATGCCCTCGACGGCGGAATGGTTCCAGCGAGAGCCTGCCTTTGAAGATTGGCGGAATGACAGTGAGTCCTCGGTACTGTGGTGTGCAGGCTTGATGGGTGCCGGTAAAACTGTGTTTGCGTCCAGCATGATCTCATACCTCCATCGTGTCCACCACAAACACGAGATTGTCTGCCACTATTTCTGTCAGACTGAACTTGAAAGCTCTTTGTCGGCCAGTGCGATCATCGGTACTCTAGCACGTCAAATGATCGGCTCTGGACTTGAGTCTCTGAGTGAGACCGAGCTTTCTGCACTATACGAACAATGCATCAATGCTGACGTGTCAGACTTGACCGCCATCCTTTGCAAACAACTTGTCGGCAGCAACGCGACCTACTTCGTTCTGGTCGATGGTCTTGACGAGTGTTCACGAGACGAGATCGAGGTCGTGGCCTCCAGTATGGCAGAACTTTGTGCACAAAGCACGGCGTGTATCAAAGTGATGTATATTGGAAGACCTGAACTAGAAGAACGTCTTTTCCGAGGACATTCAATGGCCAAGTATAGATTACCGATCACAAAAGCAGCTTTATCCCCAGACATCAAGTCTTACATCGCGTATCGACTAGATCAATGTCTCGAGGATGGACGCCTTCGATTAAACGATGCGACTCTCGTCATTCGAGTGAGCGAGACACTGGAGAACGAAGCAGATGGCATGTAAGTTATGGAGGCTCCCCTGCACAACGGTCTTCGTCTGAGTACATGACGGTCATGTGACGGTGGTGTGACGGTGGTGTGACGGTTAACTAACTGTATTCGTCCTGCATTGTGAGGCCAAGCTGATACATGGCATTGATCTAGGTTCCTCTGGGTCCATCTTTTTATCGATGAGTTATGCGCCCGAAGCACGGACGATGAGATCCTCGAAGCCTTGCACGAGCCTCCCAGACAGCTATCCACGTTGTTAGATCTCAAACTCGGTCGGATCCACACCAACCGTGGTGCAGACCTGGCTGTGAAAGTCCTCCAGCTGTGTGGAGTAGCCAAGCGACCACTTCTGGCCAACGAGCTTCGAGAGTTGTTATCCATGTCTGTTGGACAGGACTCTCTAGATGTGACCCGCTTACCTCACAGTATGGATGAAATTGTCGATCGATGTGGCGGGCTTGTGTTCGTCGACGAAGAGGACTTCTCTGTCCAGTATGTACATCACAGTGTTGGGCAGTATCTATTTTCCAATCATTGCCAGTACCAGGCAGAATTCTTGAAAGAGGTGCAGGACGAGAATCTGGGCTTTTTAGCACTTACCTACTTGAATTTCAGGGAATTAGGAAGACAGCTGGCTAGATTCGAGAAGGATGCTAATCTTATGATCAAGCCTATCAATATTGCTGCATCAACAGTGTTTAACCGTGGCCGAAAGACTGGGAAAATGGCGCAGCTGCTCCTGAGATATCAGAGCTCGTTGCGAGGCTTGAGCAAATTGGAGCTTGAGCGGAAGGCACAAGAGCTGGCTGGTGAGAACCCTGCTGATCGATTGACCTCTGAAGTGGCATCAAGGCAGTTCTGTTTTCTTGATTACGCCCAGAAATACTGGGTTTACCACTTCGTTCATACTGATTCGGTGAAGAATACTAGGATGCGGGGATTTTTTGAAGCATGTGTGGACGGCAGCAATGATTTTGCACAAAGACCGTGGCTGAGTACACGAAGTGACCAGCAAGAAGTTCAGCACCAGGAAACCGATGCAAGAGATGCTGTAAAGTGGGCTATCGAAACGGGGCACTGCAGTCTGTTTAGATACTGCCTTAAAAAGGATAGGGGCGTGCTCCTTGAACTACAAAGGATCGATATCTGCCACGATGTACCTCTCACGAGTCTACGGACCTTCATAGAGATCTTTCTCGAATGTTCAACATGGTATAAGCAGCAAGTACGACATATCGTGGTTGAGCTTTCCCGTAGACGACTGTGGGATATAGTGACTATGGTATTGGATCGAACGCATGATACGGTTAGTATGTTATCCACGGAGATAACGGGCCTTGACCCAATTGTTAGCGCTTTGGGAGCGGCAGTTGCTCATGGTGAAGTCAAAGTCGTCGAGAAACTACTAAGAGCTGGAGCTCAAGTTAATGTTACTGCTGATAAGAACTATGGACGAACAGTACTTCAACTAGCAGCTGGCAGTGGTCATTATACAATCGTCGATGAATTACTAAAAGCTGGAGCTAGGGTCAATGCTGCTACTATTGAGCACTATGGACGAACAGCGCTTCAAGCAGCAGCCGGCGGTGGTCACCTCGCTGTTGTCGAGACGCTACTAAGGGCCGGGGCTGATGTCAATGCTGCTGCTGCTAGATATGGTGGACGAACAGCACTTCAAGCAGCGGCTGGTGGTGGTTATCTCGAAGTGGTCGAGAGGCTGCTAAGAGCTGGAGCTGATGTTAACGTTGCTGCTGTTGAGCACTATGGACGAACAGCACTTCAAGCAGCGGCTAGCGGTGGCTACCTTGCAGTTGTCGATAGACTATTAGTAGCTGGAGCTGAGGTCAATACTGCTCCCAATACTTATAGCAGACGGACAGCGCTTCATGCAGCTTCCGAAGGTGGTCACGTCGCGATTGTCAATAAATTACTATCAGCTGGAGCTGAAGTCAATGCTACTGCTACTTACAGAGGACGAACAGCGCTTCATACAGCTGCTGGAGGTGGTCACCTCGCGATCGTTGATAGACTGTTGCTAGCTGGAGCTGAGGTCAACGCTTTTACCTTTACTGCTACTGATGGTAGACAAACAGCATTCGACATAGCGACTAAGGGTGGTCACCTCGCCGTTGCCGAAAGACTAAAAGTAGCCGGAGGCGCCGCGTCGCTGAAAGACGAAGTGGTTTAATGGGAATGAGCAGGAAACCTTAGAATGCGCAGCTGGGCTTCCCGAGCGCGCCCCGTGCCGCTGGAGGTACAGTATACCACAGTCTACCTAGGTAGGTAGGTGGTTCTCGCAGATCTTCAGACCCTCGCACAAGGGCAGACCCCATGTGATATATCGCAATTCAATGATATCATGTGTTGTAGGGCAATCACTTGCGGTCCCTGGACCGTTGCATGTGCAACAAAACTGTACTTCACGTGTGGTGATAAGATCAGAGTATTACTTAGAATGTGGTAAGAACAAGTTGAGGATCAAGCCAGAACAAGGTGAAACTAATAGAATCAAAAAGTAAAGATAAATAGAAAGTACACGCATTGTTCAGTGTTCGTAGAGTGTCATTTTCACCCGACTCGTAGCCTGATGATCGTATTTGTACATCCTGTATGTGTGTCGCGAACATGAAGGCAGTCGATGTAGTGTCTGTATGTCCGCACATTCGCTCCAGCTCCGCCTCCGCCGAGGTCAATTCTTGGGACCACAGTCAGCGTACCCAGGACTTGATTCGTTCCTGCAATGACTTACCCCGAAGCACGTATATTCTAATTGGCCGTATTCCATCCTTCTCATGTCGACCCCAGAGTCCACCGTCCCCGCACGACCAGATTCCGACCTATGATCGTCCCCAAGCAATGGAGAAACGCGGCATCGATCCGTTTCCCTTGAAGAGGATTTCTACATCTTCACTAACGCACCACTGAACCGACTTGACTCTGGCGAATCCATAGCACACAGTCACCAAGATCAAAGTACAAAATGGCCGCAGCAGTAGCCTCTATGCCAGTCGGACTAGGCACTAACGGTGTCCATGGAGTCAATGGAGCAGAGACCAACGGCAATCACACCAACGAATTCATAGATGGATATACCAACGGTCATACCAATGGACATTCCAACGGCACATCTGCCACCCCATCGTTTCCAGATGATGTTCCAACCGCACCGCTCCTGAAACTCTCCTTGACAAAACTTCAAGCCAACGACCCTGAGGAGATCAACCGTCTCGTCCGCGCATGTGAAGACCTTGGCTTCTTCTACCTTGACCTCAGATCTTCAGATGTAGGCGAACGCCTACTGAAAGATGCCGACAAGTTGTTCGCCGTTGGCGAGGAGCTCTATGAGTTGCCTCTCGAGGAGAAGAAAAAGTACGACTTCATGCACAAGAACTCCTACTTTGGCTACAAAGGCTACGGGGCAAACGTAGTCGACCGCACAGGCAGAACCGACCGCAACGAGTTCTACAATGTCAGTCCAATCCCCTCTATCACTCTGTCCCTCCACTAACAAACCACCAGGTCTCCAAAGACGACATCCTAGGCATCTCGGACCCCCTCCCAGCTCCCGAAGTCCTATCATCCAACCGTCCTACCCTGAAATCCTTCATGACAAGCGCTCACTCATTGATCGACCTCTTTTTAACCCACCTAAACACACACCTCGACCTCCCCGAAAACACCCTCTCCTCAAAACACCGCTTCACCTCCCCCTCCGGCGACCAAGTCCGCTTCATCAAAGCGCCCCCCCAACCAATCTCAGACCGCCAACTAACTCTCGGCGAACACACCGATTTCGGCAGCATAACAATCCTCTTCAACCGTCTCGGCGGCCTGCAAGTCCTTCCCCCCGGCGACGACGCCCAATGGGTGTACGTCCGTCCCCTCCCAGGCCACGCAATCGTCAACCTAGGCGACGCAATGGCAAAATTCACAAACGGGCTCCTCCGTTCAAATATCCACCGCGTTGTATCGCCTCCTGGTGCGCAAGCAGATTACACGAGATATAGTCTTGTGTACTTTGGACGGCCCGAGCAAGATGTGTTGATGAAGAGGCTGGATGGGAGTGGGAAAATACCGGAGCTGGAGGGGGGAGTGGTGGAGGAGGAGATTACGGCTAAGGACTGGATTATTAGACGTGCGTTGGGGCATCGGCATGCGCTTAATAAGGAGAAGGCGTTGGATTTTGAGAGTTTTGCGGGGACGGAGAAACTGAGTCGGAGGGAGAAGAAGTGATGAAAGATGGAATGGAGCTTGTACGTAGTTGGGGAGATTGGAGGAAAATGAAGCAGCCACGTTCATATATACGTCCAGCATGTGATTATGATATATATATATATTTTTGAATGAGAAATGAAATACGAAAAGGATGTATCATTTTGGTTGCACACTACAAAACTCCTGCGTGGATCATTGGTTTTCCTGTTGGAGTACCACATCAACACATCAAAGTCTACGTATCCTCCACACAACATCCATAACTGATATGCATAAGCAATTCGCGTACAGTCCTACCTCCTGACACCGTTAACCAAACAAACGCTCCCAATACCTATCTAGGCACATACATAGGTATCCAACCAGCTCTAACCACATACGATGTCCCACTCTTCGCGGGTCCTCACCTCAATCTGTCCAGCCCCTTTCAACCCGACCCGCATCACGCACAGTAACCGGTCGATGCGCATCACTCTCCTCTACCGTCTGCTACCGGCTTTACATTTCACACCCCACATCTGACCTCCCAGGTCCCAGAATTCAACCCAGCTACCACTACCACCACCACCAACATCTCCACCTCAAAAAGTAACGCTCCAACCCCAACAGTCCGTACGTACAGTAGTCACCACACCCTCCCCTCATATACTCCATCCCACCCCCACGCTGAACCTATCCCGCGTAAATACATAGCTCCTCATATACTAGTCAACTCACAAGGTATTCACACGTTCATGTACTCACGAACTCATCCCAGAATACAAGAAGTGTTTATCTAGCCACCTACACCTATCTATCTACGTATACTACACCAACACCTGCTCGGTCACGCACATACATAGAACTTGTAGAGTACGTACCTAGATTTCAAGGTGCTCTTCAGATGAGTTCGATGTGAGGGAGGTGAAGACATGGATTACCTAACACGTAGTTATGCGACTGCGAGTAATGCGGGAACAGGGGAGTGGAGCAGCCGTACTTAATGTACTGTATATACACACGATACCGCAGTACAGTAAGCTCATGTTGCGCTTATTAAGGACGTATGTATCCTGTCGGGATCGGTGCTTCGTGGTTTTACGTATATACAGTACATGCATGCATGCATGCATGTTATGCCATACTATACCCGGCATCGTAAAGTCCGACGGGACTGCAGCATCAGTGCTTTTACTCGTAAGTGTTATGACTACGACACGATGGGAGCTCAAGATATGAAGGAAGAAAGGTTATGAAGCATGATGAGATTATCCAATTAAATTAACCCTGAGCGATAGCGTATATGTAGCAATGACCATAACCTAATGAAACAGTGGATATTTTTCTCGTCGGGCGCGGTCGACCATAGATCATGTGTGCACCTCATGTCCCCCTAAAACACCTGATGATAGCAGCGACGTCAATGCAGATAAGACAAAGATTACCATTAGTATGCTTGGCGAGCCTATGTTACTTCCCACTGGGTGGCGAAGCTGTAGTGATGTGTATTCGGCACCGAGGTTGGTACGCCATCAAGAGCAGTTCATGAGCTCAACGATACCAAGCGTGATAGGGCTGCATTGAGGTGCCCATGATCTATCGTAAAGGTTGTAGAAGCTTCCGCTCAAGCATTGGTAGAACACGGCGGAGCCACCAAGTGCGAGGGAACCATTGCTGCAGATAGACCAGCCAGATGTGTAGATTGCACCAGTTTGAGCTGGCTTGTCAAATTGGAATTGGTAGTTTGCTGCGATGTAACCAGTTCGGCCTTGGCTGTCTAGCAAGACACCATTTGACAGGGTCAGGGCGAGGCCGCTTGGGCTTGAGCAAGCTACCATTAATGGTGTTGCTTGAGAAGCTGCGCTGCTGGACTTGCTAGCTTGAATCTGTCCGTCTGAGATCTGGCTTACAGCAGCGGCAGATGATTTAGCAGTAGTAGCCTGGATCTGGCCATCGGAAATCTGACTAACAGCAGCGCCGCTTGTTTTGGATGCTTGAATCTGTCCATCCGAGATTTGTGAGACTGGCGCAGCACTTGTCTTGGAAGCTTGAATTTGTCCATCAGAGATTTGGCTGACTGCTGCAGACGCCTTGGCGGTGCTGGCCTGGATTTGACCATCCGATATCTGGCTTACAGCGGCTCCAGATGATGTGGCCTTTGCAGACGAAGCAGCAGCTGAAGCCTTGGTCGAAGCTTGGACCTGGCCATCGGAAATCTGAGAAACGGCAGCACCGGATGAAGTGGCCTTGGCAGTCGAGGCTTGAACTTGCCCATCGGAGATTTGAGAGACCGGAGCACCCGATGATTTGGAAGCCTGAACTTGACCATCAGAGATCTGGCTCACGGCAGCAGACGAAGCCTTGGTCGAAGCTTGGACTTGACCGTCGGAAATCTGGCTGACAGCAGCAGATGCCTTGGCGGTAGAGGCTTGAACTTGGCCGTCAGAAATCTGAGAAACAGCAGCACCAGATGACGTGGCCTTGGCAGTTGAGGCTTGAATTTGACCATCCGAAATTTGAGAGACAGCTGCGCCGGAAGATGTGGCCTTTGCGGACGAAGCAGCAGCTGAAGCCTTGGTCGAAGCTTGAACCTGACCATCAGAAATCTGAGAGACCGGAGCACCTGATGTTTTCGAAGCCTGAATTTGACCATCTGAAATTTGACTGACAGGAGCAGCGGACGACTTGGAGGCAGTTGCTGACATAGCAGTCGTCTTGGGAGCTTGAATCTGGCCATCAGAGATCTGAGAGATCGGAACCACTGTTGGTCGTGTAGTGGCCTGAATCTGACCATCGGAGATCTGGCTGACTGGCACAGCAGATTGCTTTGTGGTGGCTTGAGGTCGTCCGTCAGAGATTTGGCTCACTGGAGTGACTTTAACGGTAGAGGCTTGTGGCTGGCCCTGCATACCGGATTAGACATAATCTGGATGTTTCTAAGAGCAACTTACATCTGAAAGCTGAGAGACACTTTTGCTGCCACTGGCGGTGAGGTTCTGAACAGCAATACCGAATGAGCCAGACCATGATACTGTACATCCAGATGGTGCTGGAACAGTAGGTGAGATGTTCTTAGTCACACCTTGTGGAGCTGGTACGGGTGATGCCTGGACTGCAGCAATGGCAGCAATGAAAGCAATGCCACACTTCATTTTTATTATATTTTGTGAGAACGAGAGATAGGGGTGAAGGTAACCAGGTATTGGTCAACGAGGGTAAGCAAAGGGTTGTCCTTTGTGAGTGGGTAATGAGACAAAAGTCACCTCAATAGCGAATGTGAGAGATGAGATGTGGTCTGCACCTCTTGCCGGCGCCGGTCGGTAGTTTTGTACAGAGCAAACAATGTCATGGTAAGAGTTTGAGTTCATGTGGTCAAGATGTCCCTCGCTGTGCGCCTAGGCAAAGGTGGGGTGGTGCACGAAAGCTCAGCTCAGTGGAAAGATGCTTGCCATGGTTGACAAGTCAGACAAGCCAGAACAGACAAAAAGCAGGATCGCAGATGAGCTTGCATACTTTCTTTCGCGCTATCTTCAAAAGAGCAGGCTTTGGGTAGAAGTTCCCGTGTTCGCAGGTCAGGTGCTTGAACAATACCCCTGTTAGCCTTGTGTTTCCAGTTTCCAACATATCACAGGACGAGCTGTTGGAGTTGGCATTGAAGATCTTGATATAAGAGTGGCGATCCTGCCGCAGGGTAAATGCTCATCAACTGGGCGAAGTACCAGTATCCCGAGATGCCTGTTCTTGATTGAGGATCCGTAGTTGGTACATGTACATGCGGCTGATGCTAATGCTTCACAGCAGTACATAGCAAGGCGTGAGAGTACATGGCCGTTGGATTGGTTATGACGGCAATGCCATCCGGGAGAAGCGGCAAACCAGCATGACTTGGAGAGAGCACAGCTTTAGCTGTGAGATCTGCGGTCGAGAGTTGCAGGCAAAGTTACTCGTATTTTTCTTGGTTGGTGGTGAAGATAGAATAGCGTGAACAGGTTGGTGTAGCAGGTACTTGGTACAACCCTGTCACCCCCATGTTTTTGCGCTGTTTGAACCGGACCGACTTCCGCAATGACATAGGTACAGACCAGGAACGGCTTAGTTCGCCTTCAGTTTCGCTTGAGTTTCGAGCTGAGCAACCAATCAACGAAGATGGAAATTTACTAGCACCACATGCTAGTATTCGAGCTTCACCTGGTGAGGTTAAGATCATTCATTTTCAGAACGATTGTCAAGCACTACTGCATCTTCATCCGGATTAGGAAACAAGCAGACTTGTAGAAGGAACCACGATTTGATCAATGCAAATACGAGGACTATTGGAAGCAAGGATCAGACACAGTACGAGTAGATGGATCGATCTCCCATCCTAGAGCTCAATCACGTGCCTATAGTCCAAGATGCTGAAGAACAACATATAGAGTACTGCACGTTCAGAATATGCATACTACCTTCACGCCGCACCACGACAGTCCTGCAATCGTCTCACCTGTCTCCCCTCCCCATCAAAATTCCCATCATCCAACCACCTCTCAAAACCCCCCTTAACACTTCGCTGCCATTCCGCATCCAACATAGAATACCACGCCGTATCCCTACTCCTCCCCTTATAAATTATATGCTGTCGAAACACGCCCTCAAACGTGAACCCCAACCTCCCCGCCGCAACCTTCGACGGCTCATTGTAATTATCACATTTCCACTCATATCTCCTATACCCCAAATCCTCGAAGACATGTTTCGCAAGTAAATACATCGCCTCGGTCGCGGCGCGACTCCGCTGTAATGCAGGCGAGTACATGATGTTGCCCACCTCGATTACGCGATGCACTGGCTCGATGCGCATGAGCGATGCATGTCCGACTGCACTCTGTGTCTTGTTGTCCACGATAGCGTAGTAGAACGGATCGGAGGATTGAGACATTGTGTCTATCGAGGTTTGGAACTCCTCAAGGCTGTTATATGGTCCGCCGAACATGTACGTCCATAGCGGAGTGTGCTTTTCGCCGCCGACGGTAGGGTACATCTGTGCCGCATGTTCGGGTTTCAGGCGTGATATTGTGACTGTCCGACCTTTCAGAACGACGTTGGTTGGTCGCAGGGCTGGTGTTGTCGAGACTGTGGTTCCGATCTTCCCAATAGCTGAGCGTGTTGAGCTTGCCATGTTTCCAGATGTGCTATGTAGTCGTGATCAGTTAGTCAGTCACTACATGATATGTATGACCTGCTTGAGAGTATTCATGTTACGCACATTCACTCCGACTCTTGACTCGCAGACTTGTCCGAAAGGACTTCCTATGGTGCGTTTGGACCCATTTACCGCTTGAAGCGGCAAAGTCCGTCACTCATTCCCGACAGAGGCTCCCAGTCGCTGCCAGACAGCCAATAGTAAATAGATACGTACACAGTAGACCATCGCTGGTGCAAAAGTGCATTTCGAGTTGCATACAGACCTGCAACACTGGCAGGTCAATCACTTGTTTCCTGGTACGCGTGTGCAGAAAGAGAAAGTGGCGCATGTGGTTGGTCAAATCAAACATGTAAGTTGTAAATATTGTTATTTCGCTGTAGGGGTATCCTAATCAATAAATTAAGAAGATCGTACTGACTCATTCTCAATATCCTCAACCTCTTGACGCCTCCCCGTGAGGATCTGATACTCACAACTCCAGAAAGAAAAACGCCGCTTCTGACCTAAATGGTAGGTGGACCTGATCCTTCAGCGGAACCATCCCCTTCCACTGTCTTTCTCCAAGCATCCGGCAGGCATACGCATACCAGAGGAAATGCTTTGATTTCACCTGAAGGCGGTGAAGACTCTCTTCTTTGAGCACCGTCATTCGAGAGACCACTATCCCTCTGAAGTTTGTGCTTGCCTTCGTAGTCCTCAGCTCTGTCGCTAATTCGTACACCAGTAGCCCAACCATCATCCCAGATACCAACAACCTTCAACATATCACCACGTTCAAGTTCAAACTCATCCCCAGCGCGTGGTTGATACGCCCATAAAACCGATACTTTGTTGCCAGGATGAATATCACCATTTGAATAGTAGTCTTTGAAGAAAGGCAGTTGTTCTGATTGGCCGCTACCAACCCCTTCAGGAGAAGAGTAATCGTTGCTGCTCTCATTATTTGAATCGCTTTGAGGAGAAGACTTGATGGCGCCAGCTACAACGGCAGCCTTCTCACCGGAGCCTGGACTATCCCCATAAAGGTCTGAGCTCGTTGTGTAGTCTCTTTGATCTCCGCTTTCATCCCCTGAAAGAGCGGCCATGCGAGCTACACGACCGCCAGGAAGGACTTCATAGCCTGGCTGAGACGAAGGTGGCCGTGGCGGTGCTGCCGCGGCGGCAGCATATGTCATGGGTGCCACACCTTTCCGTTGTGGAGATGGCTGATTGAGAGTCGCGCCTGATGTTCTTCGCTCTCGTCGGCGTCTGAACCACAGAAATGCGAGCACGATCAATGCCAACAAAAGGAGAAATCCAAGGATTGATCCTATGACGATGCCTGCTATGGCGCCAGCGCTGAGGCCGTGGTGTCCGGTGCTTGACCCAGCTGCGGTACCTGCGGTCGGGGAAGAAGTAGGACTTGAACGTGTTGAGGAGAAGATGTCGCCCATGGAAGAGAAGACAGGCAATGTGACCCCTTGGCAGCGGCCTGTAGAGTTCGAGGTATAACAGCACGAGTCGGTAGCATTCTCAGTACTAGCCCGACAATAATTGCACAGTCCAACAAGGTTGTTCCCATATCCACAATTGTTTGGTTCGTTTTGAGCACCAGAGATGCATGTGCCAGTAATCGAGTCAGCAGGAAGAGCACAATTAGTGAAGTCCGATCTCAATTGATCGGCATAGTTAGCACTGCGAGGCGAGCAAAGTTGGTTGCTTGAAACGATTGTTTCCTCGCTTGTGGCTAGATCCGCGCACGAGTCGGCGCAGAGAGGTCGAGCTGTTTGGTCAGTGAGTCCACAAGGTTGTCGGGAATTTTGTATTATGCCATTGCAGAGAAAGCTTGTGGTATATCGTGCGTAATAAGCTGATGTATTGCTGAGGTTGATATTGCTGCAGCCAAGAAGAGTTATGTATTTTTCCTGGACATAGCCTTGGGAGACGTAAACGGACAGTTGGCGATCGAAATCTCCAGTGTTCGAAACATTTTGTAAGAAGGGGCTGCACTTCGTTAGTGAATTCACAATCTTGACTGCTTCCAAACATACTATAAGTTTATTAGAGCTGTATTAGTTGATATGGAAGAATTTCTGAATGCCGGACATGTTGTTGACCCTGCCAGAGATATGCAGTTCTGTGCTGATGCTTCATGAAGTAGAGCTGCGATTGCAGCAATCGCAACTGTCTTTCGCATGACCTGATGGTGTTCAAATCTTTTCGCGCGATGTACCCAATAACTTGCGGCTTACGCCTCTCATGCTGCAAGCCTGGGTATCCTTGATTGCTTGACTGTAGCGCGTGAGAGTTCGGTCTCGGATAGTCTTGTGCGATCTGCTTCAAGTGTTGCTGCTGACTCGGCGAAGGAAATATTATCTATACTGGAAATGAAAATTTGACGAATTATGTACGATCGAGAAGAGTGATGTAGTATCTGACGGCGAGGGTAAAGAAGTTTTGAAACGAGCGACTGGAGTTGGTGTGCTGTCGAAATACCGAAGGTGGAAGAGCCTGCGAACACCTGGGTATGGTCGAGCGTCGAGCAGGAGAGCAAGACCTATGCCGTGGCCGCAGAGGGTCAGGGAAAAAGGTCGCGGAAGCTACCACAGACTATGCTAGATCGGCGTTGAGAGGATAGTAAGGGCACGAAGCGAGAGTAGAGACAGTGGCAAGTGCGACGAGTTGAAGAGCAATGTTTCTGTGCCAACTGTGGCTGATCCTAGTTCATGTTGGACGGTTGATTCAGTCGAAAGCGCGAAGCCGGAAGTCCATCTATGACCTAGACCAGTCTAGTCCGCAGTATCTAGCTCGTTGTGGTTGGCTGGATGATAGAAATATTGGGCCTCAGTGGGGACAATTACCCAGACCCAGTTCCATGCCGGCGGATCGTAATCTGCACCAGTCAACCGAGTCCTTCTTGTCCAATCATCGCCTTCGAAGTTGACTGATTGCCAGTGCTAAGCTGTTTAACAAGTTCATATTGAAATTGTCTTGAAAGCCGTGCTTTTCGAACAGGCTTTTCTTAGATACAAGTTGAAGCCCGCCTGGTCGGAATCATGATTGTCGATTGTGTACCAGCGTGCAGATAATGGGAGAGCTCTTCCATCGATAGTGACCTGCTGCACTATTGTACAAAGACAGTGTATCAGTCTACCTGGGAATCTTGTATCTGGGCAACACGAAACCTCGAGGTTTCAGCTCGGAATCAGAAAATTATCGCACACTCTGCTTCCGGTCTTCTAGCACCTTTCGTGCATGCGACAGTCGAGAGCGCGGCTTGACGGTGACTATTTTGACATGTCTAGGGAGGGCATCTGCCAGACCCTATCAGTTATGGTTTTTGGCGCTTTTAATATTCTGTTCTTGGCTTCAGAAGTTTAATGTCGTTCGAAAAGAGATTCGTCTGAAGTGTTTCTACTATCGAAGTTGAGAATGACGAGGAGTTGATATCCGTGTTGTAAGTGTACCCGAACAGGTAATGAGACGTGCTCATAGATATGGGAACGAGCATGCGGAAAGGTTGGTATCCTCCATGTAAAATGCATGTGAGGAGTCCCAACAAGGGATAAAAGAATGCGAAAGACGGCTTCTGAACCAGTCTGTGCTTCAGTCGTGACATTAATAGTTGACCTCAAGCAATGGAAGGCCAGGTCTCTGGATCACAAGCATTTGATTCGTCTTGTGTGAATTTACTATTATCCTAAGCTCTTCTTCACAAATGTAGTACATGCGCTTCAAATCAGACCATAACTGCCCCATGCTGTTCTACAACTTCTATATCTTCTTGGTTAATCGTCCATGCTCTTCTATATCTGAATCGTCACCGTCAGACCAGTCTTCCCCCTCTCCAACAGCAAATATTGTTTCACCATCGAGTGACTCCCGTGGACGGCTGGGTGGAGGTCTTCTTGACGAGTCGTCCCGTGGTGGAGGTGCAAATGCTTGGTCGGTGATAGACGTTGATGCTGGTCCGCCTGGCGAAACAGCCCGTTCATGCAGCTTGCGTTGAGCTTGGGCTTCGACATCATCATCGTCCTCATCGTCTGACAAGCCACCGATAGAGCGAAATTCGAAGTTGCCGTCTTCATCTTGTGCAATCTATCGACATGTTAGCAACATGTCAAACGAGTTTGTTATGGTCAAATTTCGAACTTACCTCGTCAGACATGGCAAACCGCCTGTTGTTCGCCGTTGGCCGCCACAAGTAAGCAATAAATGCAATATCGAACAGATATACAAGATTCAACCAGCCATCAAGGACGAACCATCTAGTTTGCCAGTGCTCGGGCACGAAGTTGGCTTCGTAACGCCCAGCGAACGACATACTGTTGACGAAGAAAAAGCCAAAAATCACCAGGATGCTCCCTAGTATACACCACCAAAGCCGTTTGTACATCATAAACTTTGTCTTCTGCTTGCGTTCCGCAAGGTCTTTCATAGTCATGTTGAGAGATGACAAGGTCCATACATAAAATGCTGTCAAGGTTGCAGCCAAGGGAAGGATGACGAGTAGGACCAGTGGACCGGCACTGTCAGGCGTAACGGAGAGTGAGGCAACAGCGTAGATGACACCGAATACAAAGTGTGTCAATGCCAGTATACGCACATATATCATCGTCTTTCCAAGACTAGTTTTGACAACACCATAGCCCATACATACAATGAGAAGCAGGAAGAACGAAAGAGAGTTTCGTCCAGCATTGAGGATTGAGACCAAAACCATGAAGGCCTTGTTCAGCGCGTTGTTGCCGTGGGAATTCTGGTAGTCGTAATAGCCCCAAGTCATCAGTTCCTCGACGATCAGGAATACCAGTGTTGCTGTGATGTAGTTTTGCACAGCTAATATGTCATGCCGGTTCTGAACATAGAGGAATGCCCAGAAAATCCCCAGCAGAGCATATGTGAGTGCCAACCCTCCATAAAAGGGAAGCTTTGCAATCTGAGCAGCCGGTAGCTCCCCATATGCGTTTCTAAATTCAACGACCGCATGATATTCGTGATCGGAGTAAGGAAACGTTGTCACACAATAATAACCAGTCTTCTTGATGGGAAAGCTGACTGCCTTCGGATTTTTGAGGTGTATGGCTTCGTTGTAGATACCACTGGGGTTACTCGCGGCTTCGGTCGCATTAGGAACCATTATGAAAGCGCCGACGTCTTCTTGTTTGCACATTCCCAAATCAACGGCTTCAGGATCGCAAATGTAGTTTTTGGGCGCAAACTCGTCGCTATTCGGGGGTTGCATTCCTATCAGTTCTTCATCTTGCCATTCGAATATGACGAGACTCGCAAGAGGATCCGAGTCGTCTTCTGTACGATCTCCGAGAAATTTGACTAGAATATAGGGATCGACTGAACCTCCCCATGATTTCTTGCTATACATGCCGGCACATCGTTGTCTGTGATCGTCGTCTTGTTTCTACCAAGTTGTCAGCTCTATTCGTACAACCATACATCTCAACATACAATGTCAACTTCATTACCAGCCACATATGTTGCCAGTAACACCAGCAAAGCCAATGAAGGCAGCCATCTCTTCATCCTCCCTACGCCGTCAAAGCCGCAGAATTGTTTTCTTGGACTCTGATGCAATATGCTGTTGCTCCAGAATTTGCAGCGTATATCACTAGAGGCGTTGTTTTGGTCGTTGATCGTGATACATATACACTATTATCGTCCCAGTGGTGATAGTGAACAAAGTCGCAACAACACTTCGAGATATGCCTACAGATCGCACCGATTGGCTACGTACTAGCCTCCAAACTGCGCCTCCCGCGAGATCCAAAGCACGTGTTAACCTTGTTGCTGTGGCTGTTGCCTTGGCGTAGATCCAGGGGATAGTATATCAAACTCTCTTCCAAAGTCCTTGCTGCTTTGAATAAACGTTGCTAGCACTCTTTTGTTACTGAGCATTACGCGTCTACTCAAAATGTTGTAGCAAGTGAGCCCTTTTCAAGTCGATGTCATGCTCCATTCTACAAAACATTCAACCGACCAAAAACCTGCCACAGAGTGTTATGGACACCCCCTGAAATTATTCAGCGTGTTGGATCGTTTGCATGTCAACAATTGTGTGCTGAAGCATGTTCCGACTGGAGCCCAAGCGTTGAATTTAGAAGCTGATTAGCAAACATTTCGATTGAAGCTGAAAACAGTACTAGCTAATGATGTCCCTCCAACTACGATAATCGTACCGGAGTGTAACTTCTTGAATGCCTTAGCAAACCACACAAGTCAGTTGTGGGAAGCCCTCCATTGGAAAACTTTTTGTCTGCTCGATGGCATCGAATGCCATGTGATCAGATAGCCTTTCGAAACAGATTGGTTCTAAATATCACTTACCCCTGATAAGTCATCTGATGGTAAAAAACATGTAGGTAGTTTGTCGTTTGTTGTCTCTTGTCATCTGTAGCCCACATCATAAGTGTTTCTGACCTCCCGGATTCCTTCAATCACAGCAACAACGTCCGAGAATACATTACGTATTGAGCAAACGGAGTGTATATAACTGGTGTCCGCCTCAGCTGACAAAAGCCCAAATCATTTCAACTCCAATACACTTCAATCAATTCTTCATATCCATCAAAATGGCAGCACCAGGACCAGAGGAAATGGCGAATCAAAAGCGCGGCTACAAAGCGTAAGTTTGTCCTCTGGAGCACCCCCGAATGCCACGATACGGTCATTGACTCATTATAAAGCACCCTCTCCAACCCAAATGTCTCCGACGAAGCCAAGAAGCACGCTGAGATGATCCTCAAAAGTGGTGAACTAGACAGCGCCGAGAAGCTCACTGAAGAAGGCGAGAAGAACCCAGGCAATGTGGCTGGTGGTCTGAAGGCGTAAGTGAATACCCCATCATCTTCTTCGACCCTCGACTGCGCTCAATCAGTGTACTAAATATGGACAGGGCAATCAACAACCCCCGTGTCAGCGACGAAGCCAAGGAAGCTGCTCAAGAGAAATTGGACAACATGTAGGAAAGGCTACAACGAAAGGTCGAGGATGATGGGAGTCAGTCCGGACCAGATATGATACCGATGGCCTCCTCAAGTCATCTGCACGGATCGACGTAACTTGCTTGACAACACAATACCCCAATGTGAGACGATAGCCACATTCAAGAGACTTCTGCTCGAAGCGAGTTAGAAGCGGCACTTCTGCTTGACTACTTCGCTATAGCAAGCAGATAATCCAATTTAGTTATTCTGTAATCATGTTGTTTCGAGAATGTGATCGTCGTAGTACCATGATCGGCATCAATCTCGTAAAAGCGCTGTAATAAAACTAACACAAAACTCGATTTCGAACGAGCCATCAATCGAACCACAAAGATTCGATACGACACCCAAAAATCCTGCTGTGCTTTTCCCCAAGCTCCCATCCTGTCATCATACTCTACACCGCACCAGTTTCCCCTGTTTCTTCCACCAACCACTTCCCATGACCAGAACAGTCCACCTTTCACACACACATAAGAAGGTCTCATCACCTATACACCATTCCAGAACCAGTGGTCCTTCAATAACTCCCAACCATCACCTCCTCCACCCAACTGACGTTCATCGTCCAAAAACAGCTACAGTACCACCAACCTCCACACCGATAGATCAAGATCCGAAAGAAGACATCAGTGTAAGTAAACGCATTGCCCAAGATTAATACGAAACTATATCGTTTCGTCTCGCCGCCTGGTCTCGGAAGTATGAGACGTGGCGTTTTTTCTTTGTCTGTGGTCAGCCCCCTGAGTTTGCGATTTGATGAGGGTGGTTTGGGGAATGATGGTATAAGAATGGGACGTGGCCATTAAGCTTTCTTCTCATCAACATCAAGTTCAAATTCAAACACAAGCACTGCTCTCCTGCTAAGCAATTGCGAAAGAATACAACAGTACAATCTTGACTTCAAATATTCTCTCTTGTAAACTCCAACCACAAACCCAAATCAAACAAACCACCATGAAGCCTACCATCACGATTCCAGCCGGCCTCATAACAGGCGTGCTCCTCGCAGCTTTCTGCCCTTCCCCCAAAGCCATACTCCTAATGCCACCCATAACGTTTACGGCAGTATTCATCATCGAGAAAACCACAGAGCTATGCAAGCATCTCCACGCCCGTGTCGTACGCCAGTATGAGCCCAATCTCGACGAAATAGATTTCGACGATCTCAGCAACAAACTGGCTCGGCGAAAAGAGATACTAAATGAGAGACGGACTACGCTGGATTTGGAAGAGAAGAAGCTTGTGCGACACGGTGCGATGCTTGACTGTCTGAAGGGTGTTGAGAGTGAGAGTGGGAAGGGAATGTTGAGGGATTCACGGCAATGGGAGGAGGTGCCCTATTATGGTTTGAGGAAGATCTACAGAGCGCGTAAGATGGATGTGTAGCTTCATGCTGGGCAGTGGGAGGAGTGACTTACCTGTGTTAGCTATAGGCTTGGATTGGTGGTAGTATAGCGGGAATCCTGAGCGCGGCCTCTACACTGTTAGGAAAGCGACGGTGATCATTGGTATTGTTGTTAATGATGTTGGCGGTCGAGGGCTGGTACCAACTTGATTGAAATGTGTAATCAATAGTTGGCAAGACATACTTAAGAATCGTTTTCTTGAACTATATGTCTCGCACTTACGTGCTCTCAACAGTCGGGATGAGGGTTTCAGGCATTCAACATGCTAACACGAACATTCATTGATAGAGCTCTTTCCTCTTGAGACCAATCATTTCACCAGCTTCGGAACGCTGCAACAATGAGTACCGCAATGTTAGATTCGGTCTTGTAGGTTCATCGTGCTCTGGACCCACGAGTTCAGCCTGCTCAATGAATCTGAAGCCTAGGTTCACTGGTTGTGCGAGGTTCCCCGAGAAGGCAGCTCCATGTAACAAATGTAACCTCGAAGCGTCGATACCAGCAAGAATAGAAATCAAACCAAAACCATTGCCCATAGGAGTCGAGTAAAATGTTGCGGTCACCAAGATAGCAGATATTGTTATGATAGGATGTATGGACAGGACAAGGTACAAAAGCCAGCTCGCATTGAGAGTGGGAATCATCGAAATGATGATCTCGTTTTCCGCAGGATAAAACAAGTCTGGCCAGTGTAACCCATCACCCTGCCCTGGAGTGAGCATGAATACTGCTCTTGCCCACCAAGAACTCGCTACCGACGAGGCATAAGCTGGTAGCTGCCATGGTGAGTTCTGATAGGTGCTGGCAAACCGTCCTATAGAATGGACTAAGACAGGGAGCGTATCTAGCGTGAAGGGTGGGTAAGTAGAAATCATGTTCTGCGAAAGATAAGCAGTAGACATCTGTTTACAGTCTCCACCAACTAGGTTGACTGTCTCCTTGGTAATATTCCAGATTCCAGTACAAACTTCACGGCTCAGGTTGAAGACGAGAGCGCTCTGACGGAAGTCCTCTACATCTTCACCGTCGTAGGGATAGCCAAGCCGTACAGCGTTGAAATAAGAGCTCTTCTGAGTACCTATCATGCAGGCCTGACCTCCTGCCAGTGTCATCATCGACAAACTCATTGACTCGTAGAAAAGCCAAAACGAATCGATCCATGTAAATGCCGACGCGAACGATGAGTCATCCTCTTGCATTATCTGGGCGAGTGTTTTGTTCTGCCGTGCAACAGTCGCGTTCACAGTCGCTGTTATTTGCCACGTTTCATTGGGTCTGAGCTGGCTCCGAATCCATCCGAGATGCTGTGAGCTTTGCAAGTCCAGTAGCGCTGCAGCATCTTCTTGCAACAACAGCATATTGTACCCTAGAGGAACTGGGTACTTCAATATGTTTGGCGCGAGTGAATCGTTCCAGGCCACCGAGAAGAATCCTGCGTTACAGTTGAAAAGCTCGAACACGGAATTATTCATGGAGTTGGAATCACCAAGCGAAGGATAGGTGAGGCCATAGGTAGCATCCAAGTCAGCAGGTGGCTTGATGTATGCAAAACCAACGCCGCCGAGTAAGCGTTTATAAGCAACACCAAGCCCCAGAGGAAGCGCTAGCATAGAAACTAGAACAGTCCTCCAAACGACATTTGTGTGAGGGGACAAGAACTTGCCTGTCATAATAGCGTCGTAATTCTGCAGCCTGGCCGGACCAAACCTGATTTCCAGTACGAGAAGGGTGGTTGGTAAGACTGTTTGAGTGCACAAATTCATAATTCCAAGAAGGAATCCAATCACCACGATTTGAGTACCGAAACCTAGTTTCCAGCAAAGTGTTAATCTCGGAGTGGTGGCACATATCGCACAGATCAAGCACACAAGGCTCGTAGCTGTAGCCACAATATCGATCTTGCTGAACAATGGTTTTGCTTGAGGTTGGCCCAGTCCAGTAGATGTGATTGAAGCATATTGCGGAGTTGAGTTCAGTCCGATCTGCTGAGGTAGTACAAGCCTTCTGGGAATCTGGAAGGCCTTGCTGTATGAACGATGAGGCGAATTTGGATGTGCTAGCATGCTCTCGTCCATGTTTGTCTCGCGATGAGTTTACGACAATGGCTTTCTTAGAGATTGCTCCAGACTCGTTACTTTGGTGAGAACTGATAGAAATTTTCAGCCTGTCCGCTATCGTCTGGGATGGTATATATGCAGTGACGCTTATCCTTGTAGTGTCGGCATCCTGCAAGGCCGACATCGATGCCTGTACAGTCAATTTGTCTGCATAACACCACCGCGAAATCCAAGCTTTGCCTCGAGTAGAATACCAACAACGGATAACAATTCGAGCGGGGAAACGCCACTCTGCAGACAAGGTAGAATATGGCCAAGTCGGGTTCGAAATGTAGCCGCCTGGTAAGAGCTTTCAGCCTTACTATCTGGAGATGTAGATCTACAGCTCACACCGGTTCGTCCCGTTTTGCCGAATTCACTACTCATGTCGAGGTGTGTATACTGAATATTCATTGCAATGTCTGTGGTGAATAGAGCTGACGACATATCATACTCGAGGACGTCGCCCGTGTCTCCACACACCGTGATCGATTCTTCCTGTTGTTCCTCAAATAAAGTGGACGATACGGAACTGTAAACAGATGCACATTCGCAGTACTGAGCTAGCACTCTCTGGCTGCAAAATGATTGTTTGTAGCTGTCCCGACAGAAAAGCATATAACAAGCAGACGGCCGCCTGGCTCGAATTGGGGCGTTAGATCGAAGTGTAGCATGCACAACTTTGCAGCTGGTACGGATTCTCTATAGTGTCAAGCGACCTGATGGTTGTGAAATGATGTTTTGTTGTTGTAACTAGCATTCATGGTGTGGTGAAACCTGCGAAAAAGGTTTTCGATGCCACTATCTTGAGGCAAGAACGGGTCAGTGCAGAGACTTTACTTGCATGGCAAGACAACAAATACATTACTGCCACCCATATGGTTTACGCAATGGGGCCGCCTCTTGAGTTAATCAAGAACCGAGAGAGTCTGATCGTTTGGCACACTTCAGATCTGACAATTTTTGGTCACGACGAGCCAGTATACTCGCAGAGTGATCAAAGCCTGCCGTGCATAAGGTACTTCCGTAGCTATCTGTTTGGTAAGAACCTTGGTCATGCTCACTCACTTTGATCCAATACTCAATCTTTGCAGTCTGCATTATTGCAGCCTTGATCTCTGCTACGCTCCACAGCATCCATCCTAGCAGGGCAACTGTGTGCCAGCAGCTCCAAGTGTCGATAGTTCTGGCAGGCTGGGGTCTTGTTCCACAGTGGTTCGATTTAGCACCCGCAAATCAACCTAGCCTCATCTACGAATCTGTGACGAAATTCCTGCGAGAAGGCCTTGTTCCGTGCGTGGTACTCTGACTCGGCATTCGGCAACGAAGGAAATTTCGCGCAGATTGCTTCAAGCTGAGACGAGACAGAGTAGCTTGGGGGTCTGCAACCATAGAACAGGCCACAACACTTCCCAGTACTCACTAGCCCGATTCATGTACATCGTGTACAAGAGGGTCTTGAGAACTCAAATGTGCAATCAGGACTCGGTTGAAGAAGCGAAAAATGTGATTTGGCACTTTCAATGAGGAGTGAAGACAGGCACAGATGTGAAAACCAGAGTTTTCGAGCACACCAGACACGTTTTGAGGGACTAATGGCACTTGCACACACCTGAGGTTTGGTTCAGTTCCTCTTCGGGCAAGCTGAAGGCAAGACTCGAACATCTTGTATTGAGAGCAGGCAGTGAGATATCGAAGCGAACGGGAGTACCTGGCACAATGTGTCAGTCAGACGAATCAGCATTGGGGTATAGTAGAATCTCATGATAACTCCGGATTGCACGCCTTATGTTTCCTTCTCAATGTTCATCGGTTCGATGGTCTCAAATTCGACCAACTTTCCCTTGTCCTTCAAGAGTTTTCTAGCCTCCTCTAAGGATTTAAAAATGATCACCACAGTGCCCATCATTACCTTTTTGCCATCAATCTTGCGCTTCTTATCTCTGAGAAGTATGGTACTCTCTATGCCTTGTCCATAACCCCTTTCGATGAGGATATCCTGCACTGTATGCTCGTCGTACTCGGCGCCTACACCTTCGCGAACCCAACGCACTCGAATAGTTCGGTTCATGGCATCTTCCGGCTCACCATCTTGGTCGCCGTTCATTATATTCCTGGCTTCTTCGTCCTTCTTCTCTTGTTCAATTTTCACGGTTTCCTCGGCTGCCTTCCGCCGTTTTGCTGTTGCAGCTGCCATCCTCGCCCGGTTCTCCTCTTGGATTCTCCTAATGTCCATCTCCCTCTGACTAAACGTCCGTTTTTGTCCACCAACATCTGCTAAGCCACTCCCGAAGCCATTCACACCATTCTTCTCCCTCGACTCTAAGTCCTCACGCATCTTCCGACGTCGAGCATCGAGAGCGTCTACCTCAGCTTTCCTTCGAAGTTTCGCTTCGCGCGTTTGATCATATTTGATCTTTTCAGCCGCATCTGTGAGGATCGTAAGAGCCTGCTGTACTAAGTGAAAGTTGGCAAGATTCTCTGGCGTCGGGGACACCTTGTCCGGATGGTAAAGAAGGCTGGTCTTGCGGCCAGCTTTGCGGATTTCGGATTCGCTACTGGACGGCCCAGGCAGACCCAGAAATTCGTAGATATCGGTATTTTCGAGCGTTTTGAAAGACTCCATTGTTTCGTCTGAAGGGACACTGCCGCAGGAAAGCAGATATTGTTAAGACCTGGAAGACGTTATTACGTGCTGTCATTACGAAAAAGTGACTGATGCGACGGGTAAAATCCGGAGGATCGAAGACGATTCTCCATATATATGTTGAGCAGTGCACAGCATGATTTGCTAGCGTATTGATGTTTCTCAAATGGTCGGATGTTATTCTCCTCAAGTACTATCCATAACGTTAGACAAGTGGTTAGCTAACCCAAGCATTTCACCTCTCTACAATCCTTGCAGTACCTGATGTTATCAATTCCCAGCACTCTCTTCCGAAGGAGTGGATCATTGAACATGCCTATCGCACCATTCGTTGCTATCTCTATTTAAACGCAAGTTCTCCTTGTTGACAGTATAGAGGTGCTTGTTCACGAAAGTCATCAATCATGCCTCGTGCTTGAGATTTCTGTTCCCGGAGCTAGCTATCTTGATGGGTCGGTGCCCATGCCAATATCCAATGGCCATACAACAGCCTCAGGGCGGAAGCCATGAGTTCGCCAAGTTAAGAAGCGGTTTGAGATACCATGCTGAAACTTGGCATCGAGATCTTCTGCCTCATAGTATGAATGATATTGACATCAACTCAAGATGTCGGAAGTGGAAGTTTACAACTCTACGGATTTATGGCGTCTAACCCGGGCCCAAACACTGGTATCATCACTCGAAGCTGTTCGACCATAACCACATGGTGCAATGATATGGATACTCTTGCCTTTGAATCGTCGGGTAAAACAAGTTTAGCAACGGACAAGTTTGGTAGGAGTAGATTACGCTGAACTTGACCATCGCACCTGCCCTTCTCTGATGCCATGAAGCTCGTTATTCATCTTGTGGAATACGCTTGCTGACCCGTCACCATGTTGTCCCTGTTGCGATTGAGCAATGACTGCGACAGCGAATGCACTATCCGCGGCGCATTTCGCTCTTGCGATCGTGCTCTTGAAAATCAGGCCACACAATGTGACAGTGGAAGGTAGGTTGTGAATGGCAGTATGACAGCTGCTGATTGCGGGCAGACTTCATGTTATCCTTGAGGCAATCGCTAACGAACGAAATTGGTTGTCCATCTGCTGTGAAGCCAATGCTGAATGCAGGACGGTTCTGGCAAAGCCTATACATACGGGAACAGCAGCAAAATCAACAGCGAGAAAGTCGAATTCTTGCTCTCCAAAACCAGCTACATGATATCAGCGACCTGGGTCATAATCAACGGCAGAAACGAAAGCGAGAACACGACATCGGGTGGTCTCTATCCATAACCAACACGCAATCAAAGAGGAGGAAGTTGGATGTTCCATCTGAGATCAAGGTTCAAGCTGATGAGATTGAGACAGAAGAACGAAATCCAGGTTGGAAGCAAGAAATGAATGACCTAAACGTCGCTGATTAGCTGCAGATCGTACCCGACTGCTCCAACTCATTTTGAGACTTGCACAAATTTCACACAAAGACAGGGCATCAAGTATTGACGATAATGAGATGGTCCAGCTGTTACGAATAGCGTGTATGGAAATCGTTGGGAGCATCAGAACTGCAGATGACAAGAGCACGGATACAAACGCCTCAGAAGCTACGGGCCTCTACCTTCACGAGGCATGTCACGGAGCAAGATCTATATGGTTGCTGATGACACAGTGCATCCGTGGATACCAACCAGCGCATGATGACGCGCAGCTGATTAAACCGCTTGTCTCTGCGCTGGCTTCTGTTGTACAGTTCTTACTAGGCAGATTACATCAGTATTGCCTCAAGCAGGCGGACGACAGATCCAAGCTTTACCTACGAAAAACGAAATCCAGACGATCAAACACCAAAGCTACAAAACAGAGAGAAGCCAAGAGCGCTCAACTATTCAAGCACAACTGTGGGACGATCACCTCTCTTATAGCACATATGTTGGCATCGACAACTAGCCTGCATCAAGCACATCCTACAGTGTTTGAAGCTGTGACGTGTATGTTTCTCGATCATCTCGGGTCATCAATGTCACTTCAACTCTTCGGAGATGCCGAAAACAAGGTAGAATTCGGAAGCTTGAAACCTCCTCGCGGTCCACAGGATGTAGCTCATACTGAGACGAATGATGCTATGCTGACAACACAGCTCGAAGCTCCATATCTCATTCGCGTATTGTGTGGCTTAAACCCGTCCTTGGAGAGAGTTATTCGAAGTGAGGCGTCTAACACTTCTTCTGGAACATTATTGGCAGTGGCAAACTTAGGTGCAGTTACGCGAGTAAGACTGCAAAATACTCTACTGCGTGGCATATTTGGCGACGAAGATACAGCCTTTGCAAATGCCTTCGATCGAGTTGAACCCGAGGATATAGCAAACCCTCATGGGGATACAGAGATATACGAGCTAGACGAGAACAGCAGAGATTGGTTTCTGGGTCAGGTATGGGAAAATCTTGGTTGGGACGTCCTCTTCAGGCAGCAACGAAATAATTTAGAATGAATATTTAGTCAAAGGCATTTGCGCACACATCGGAACAAGCTTTGTTTCGGGGTAATCTCCATCACTGTTGGATTCGTCCGTGCCAATTGTTCATCATCTCTCGAAAGCTCGAATGGACCGTCCACACTCAAGTATCATCAATTCATGATGTGACCATAGCCAAGGCCGTTACACCTGAGGCCTTGCCAGCATCCACCTCATCCACTTGTGTCAATGTTTCAATCGCACGACAATCAGTGCTTCCAGTACTTTCCCAGCAACCAATCCAACATCATAGCAATTCTATCAAGCACTGGCTTCGCAGCGTAACTTCAGGTGCGTTGCCCCCAGCACCACAATTACGAGCTCAACAATTCATCGCCTGCGCGGCCGTGATCCACTCGTGACCCGACCCGAGCGTCCGCTCTCACAAATCTAGTCACATCATCACGCGTTTTTTTACGCAGGACCAATTCTGGCGTGAGACATGTGACTCGAGCATTAATATTAATATTAATATCTGGTCTCGAAGCTAATGATATAGGTCTTCCTTGTGCAACCAGGGATTCATAAATCTGCTCATAACACTGACTGACGTGAACCCGCCGTCCTGGGATTTTTATGATTCAACGAGGAACCTCAGCGCCCTTGATCAAGGTGGAATGTGTGCGTGAATCAAAGTCTTAGCCGTTAAGCTTCGTGGTCTGATGTTGAGTTGCAACCACTTGATGATGACATTGTGATAGGAACCAGCCTATCTTCGCCGTTTTCCAGATGTCATGGAACGTGGACCGAGACCAGCTTGCCGCGTACGACCCTCCACCTCCGCTTAGTATTATTCGTAGGCAGTAGCTCTTTCTTCGCTGGCTGCCTTCGACCAAAAAAGAGCGGTAGCGGTGTGAGCAGTGATAGTCGTTGACTAAGGTACCGTATTGATGTTCTGGGTCGATCTGAAGTCACAGAGCGTGCTGACTGTTTGCTTTCATGCTCAAGTTTTTGTCGATACCAGCCGGCTTGATTGGTTTTCGTATGCTGCTTGCGTCGAAAGCTGATGCAGTATATTACGAATAACGCTATTAGCAGTGATATGACAAGCGTGACCAAGACGATGATGGCAATGCTTTGTGAAGGTAGAGTTGGAGGCGATTGTGAGTTTGATAAGGATTCGCTTAGCTCGCGTGCTTCGAAGAGCTTGCTATATTTGAGGAAG
>Ga0181469_100008_pt1 | contig 54111 bp, 45 predicted proteins | sample InSIn2SAF170_2_FD_119081 | JGI IMG/M metagenome (GOLD analysis project Ga0181469, IMG submission 119081) | Clean room microbial communities from NASA Spacecraft Assembly Facility at Jet Propulsion Laboratory, Pasadena, California, USA -... ... | reverse complement strand
CCACTAATACCTGCTAATACCTGGTCCATCGTCCGCGCCGCAATTACAAACGTATCGTACAGGGGAAACATCCATCTAACAGTAAAATCTCCCGCAAAACTCGTATAGTCGAAGTTTACCTTGAACCCACAACTCCATCGAAGACACTAGGTGGCCATTTCAACCTCCTGCCTTCCCTAAGGACTCGCGGAGACTCGGGGAGTAGTCCACGGGTACAGTACATAGCGAGCTAGTCGGTTCAGGACATACGTACAGTATTTCAGTACCTGGGTACATGTACGTAACGCTTGAAGCCGAGAGCTTTAGGGTATTGTATTTGATCGATCGTATGCCCTTCACTGAGTGTGTACAGATCTGAACCGTGGAGAGACATGACATAATATGCTTCTTCTGTTGTAATAGTCACAGCTTTGTACAGTAGGTAGCTCGGCATCATGCGACGCACAAAAATTCAAGCCTACGGTATATTTATGAAAAGATGCTTACAGTAGGTATAGCTTACACCAGACCGAGCATGTCCAAAAAGGCCTCGCATATGTGTTTGTCATCTAGGTATCATCTGTATCGTTCATTATAACGTCTAGCTGCGTGCCTGGTCTTCCTACAAGGAGCTAGTGCTCGTCTCATATCTACAGTACCTATCTATGTGTGTTACCGCGGCACCCCTCTCTGATAAAACAAGATATATGCCTCTCCATTTTGTAATCGGTCCCTCGGACTTAATTGTGCAGGATCAAAATCGTAAGCTCGTTCATCATCAAATTTCCTCCAGCAGCCGCGTCCTTGATCTTTCACGAGACTTATATAGTGGCCTCCGTCGCCAGATGAACCTAGATGTCGTAGGACACCGTAACAGTCGTAGCTGAATGGTGGTAAAGTCGCTGGATCTGGAGGTGATGTTGATGTCGAGCTCGATGTGTTAGGTTCAGCATGTCCGTTTGTGCTTGGCGGTTGTGCTGATATTATGTACGGATCCATACGGAGATTGTGGAGTGGGAATTCAATAGGTGTATGGATTTTGCGGGCAGATTCGGTCTTGCTTGCACTGAAACGCTTGAAATGTATGACCAAGAATTGTGGAAGACGTGTGAGGATGATTTGCTTCGTGGCGTCTCTCTCTGTTTTGCAGTATGGACACTTCCATCTTTCGTCTGGTGCGAGTCGTTCTTCTTGGCAATATGATTGCAGGCAGCGGTATATATCGCCAGTTCCAGATCGTGGGATCTCAATACTGATACTGTAAAAAGCTTCGTAGGTCGTGCTTGTGCCTCGACATGTTAGGCACTTCAGTCGCGATGCGTGCTGGCCTGCGAAAAGAGATGTCATAAAGGATCTATCTCGATGTTCATACCGTTGCCATTCAATAGGAGCCGCGTCTGCGATCTTGTACCTCTCACGTTGGAGCTCTTGTTCAGTAGATAACGGCTTAAGTGGTGTTCTCTCCCAAGCAATGTTCAGGTCTTCATGAAGACAATCAACAAGGAAGTCGAAGAACTCCTTCGCATCCTGTTGCCGGTCGATCACCCACTCTCTGTTCATACGTCCACAGAAATTTCGGAAGGTAGTCGGTTTTATCATGTCAACGTCACCCTTCCAGAGCGAGCGGATCACGTTCGCGAAGATCTCGGGCATGATACCAGAGCTACCCTTCCAGTTCTTCTGTACGTTCCGCTTGTAAGTGCTATCATCCATGAAGAAGTTCGCAAGCGGTACCGTGGCACTAAGGCACTGCAGAGTAGAGTTCATGTAGCAGGTTACACCAAAGTTTGTAAGACCTGTGCGAGGGAGCTTACGAGATCGGACAAAGGAGGGAGTGGAATAGAGTGGTTGACGAGTCGAAGACGCTACACGAGCTAAAGGTGCGGAAGCCTGATTTAGATCGGATTGGCCGGAATAAGAGGGACGAGGGACTGCTGGTGGAGGCCGAGACGGAACCGCTGGTAGGGCCGGTGGCTCGTGTCGTTTAGGAGGTACGACTGGTCTTCGTGGAGGAGCCACCATTGATTGCTGTTCAGCAGGTGGAAATCGTCGGAGAAACGTTTCGTAGTCCGGGATGAAGGGCGAAAGTGGTTCTGGCTCATCCTCGACATATTCGTTGTCACTCAGACCATAGTCATTGGTTGAGACCTCTTCTTGCTGAGCTTGCTGTCTCCAGGCTTGCTGCTCATGTTCGTCAAGAAATTGGTGATTGCGCATACGACGATCTCGAACATCAAATCTTGAGTTTGTGCTGGCCAGTCTCTGCCGTCCAGCTGGACGAGCGGGAGTAGCCCCGAGTCTTTGTCGTGTGGTGCCTAGCATTGCAGCTGTACGAGATGTTGCGAGTGAGTTCGACCCTAAGAAGTCGACCCAAGCATCAATACCACCTCGCAGTAGAGCTGGTGGCCTTGCATCTTTCAATCGCCTGTACTCGTTGAATTCGTACAGTGCATCGAAAAACGCTCTGAGATGCGGCGCTTTTGTCATGGATGGAGCGCCTCGCAGGTAGTTTGTGTCCGCAGTCCGTTGATCATAGTATACGACAATGTCGAAGCCATTGATCTGAGCAAACAGGCTCTGTTCATTATCAGGAGACACTACCAACCGCTCTTCGAGCATTTCTGCAGACATGCCTTCTTGGAGCGAAAGCGGCTCTATACACATGATCGAGGTTGCCATAATATGACCTTCGTCAAACAAAGTTCTGTCTCGAATGTCCACAAGAAGGACGTTGTACTTTTCCATGTATATTGAGAGGGTTTCGACATCTATCATGTCATTGTGTGGTATTTCAGCAGAATTGCTCTTGGAAACAATGGCAAGATTGACTCCATTGGGAGTCCTCGGCCTGTACGGTTGCGTCTCGTCTTTGTGCTTTTGGATCTGGGGGTTCGTCATGTTTGCTATGGGCTGACCATAATATGTTTGCTTTCGTTCTGTAGGTGGCCGGTGAGATTCATATGACGAACGAGCCGCTTGACTTTTGGAGTAGCTAGGATCTGGTGGCTTTGGCATTGCAGAGGATGGAGCAGCCACTTTGGGAGGTACGATAGGCATGTCTCTTGGTCCAATGGGTTTTGATATACTATTAGTCTGGTAAGTAATTGGATCAGGCATTTCGAGCGGTCGTGAGGCAACTGGGCTGACAGCCCCACCTGTTCTCAATGCAGCAAACCGCGTGTTGAGGTCACTCGTAGCAGGAGTCGAACCACTTCTGAGATGTGCTGGCTTCGACACACTAACTGGTCTGGCTTTTGACACCCTTAAGGCATCCGGGAGGTCTGTATTACTCGCAGAGTGAACGCCCGCCTGCGAGTCTGGCTGCTGCTCTAGTTGACCATTGTTAGCAGGCTGCAAAGCAGCAGCTTGAAAGCCGCTTGCCGTAGACTGCTGCTGGGTATTATGTCGTATGTTATTATCCTCTATGATTTTTCGCACACCCTGTATCTGCTTTTGCATAGCATTAACGACCAGGAGCGCATTTTTGTTCCTTTGAGCCCAGCTCGGGTTGTTATACTCGAAAAAACCAAAATCTTTATGCCTGGGTATTATGTTCAACACAATCTCGCATGCTTTTAGATATTCCCGGAAGGCAGTGTCAACTTTTCCAAAGCTCAGGGAAGTCTTCGAAGTCGAAAGACAGGTCTCAGCTTGCTTCAAATAGTCTGGTAAGGATATGGTAGGATCAAATATAGGTTGAGCAGCCGCGATTATGTCCTTGATATGAGGAAATGGTCGGTCATTGGCATACGCTGGAGGGGGAGGACTCCGCGAATCCTGCCAGTCTGTTGGCTTTGCGGCATTCGGATCGAAGAAAGGTGCTCTGTTGGCGAAGGAGGCCATACTAGGCTTTCGTATGTTCACTACACGGTCATCGCGAACTTGAGTTTGTACGTTCACAGCGCGAGGTGGTGATGGGGTGGGCGATTGGGAATGGTTGATTTCGACAAGCCTTTGCCGATGTCTTTCCAGATGGCTTCGCGATGCCGAATCTGTGACTCCGTAGACACTTGGACAGTAGAAATAGCGGTTGCAATAGTCGAGTAGGGTAGTTGAGCATTGGCGTGTTCTGCTCGATGAGTGGCATGCGCGGCGAACGAAGTGATCAGCACCCGCACGAGCCACTCCAGCGGAGCCGCCACACTAGTGAATAACCAACACCCCAGAAATTATGATGCAGTGGCATAAGACAGTCCTACAGTAGCCTCGCAGTCAGTCTATTGCTGTCTGCCTTACAAATAAGCTGCGCAGCTCGTTAATCTCACCCATAGCATTCGTAAGCTCGATGGCGTTGATCCTCGCAGCCTAACACTAATACGATCTTTCACTGAATGACCTACTTCTGAGCACACCAGTGTCTACTCTTCTAGGCTCAGTGACAACTCGAGGGCAAACAACTACAATGGCCGGCTGGCTTTATGCAGGAACGTCGGCTCTCGATGAGCAAATCGAGAAGGCCACGTCCTCGAGCTTGGAGGATATCGCGACAAGCCTGGAAATCTCCGATATGATTCGATCCAAAACAGTGCAGCCTAAAGATGCCATGCGATCACTGAAGAAACGGATAGGCAACAAGAATCCCAACATCCAGTTGTCCACTCTGAAGCTGACCGACACGTGTGTCAAGAATGGAGGTCAGCATTTCTTGACCGAGATCGCCTCACGGGAGTTTATGGATAACCTGACATCCTTGCTTAAGGTGTATGGTCCTGCAGCCGTGGACGAAGTGGTCAAGCAGAAGATACTGGAGCTGATACAAGACTGGGCGAGCGCCTCGCAAGACAGATACGATCTGGCATATATCAATCAGGTTTACCAGAGTCTACAAAGAGAAGGTTTCAAGTTCCCGCCAAAGGGTGAGATATCCAGCAGTATGATTGACAGCAGTGCCCCTCCTGAGTGGGCTGACAGCGATGTCTGTATGCGATGTCGAACTGCCTTTACCTTCACTAATAGGAAGCACCATTGCCGAAATTGCGGGAATGTCTTCGACCAACAGTGTTCGAGCAAGTCGATACCTTTACCGCACCTAGGTATTATGCAGCCTGTACGGGTTGACGACGGATGTTACGAGAAGCTTCAGAAGAAGCCACAAGGTGGTACCGAGCGTCGGGTATCTTTCGCATCTAGGCCAAGCGCAATGCAGCCTCGCGAAGCAAGAACAAATAGCAGCTTTGACGAAGATTTGAAACGAGCTTTGGAAATGAGTTTGGAAGAAGCTAAAGGCATATCAAGTACTGGTTATGTACCGCAGTCACAACCAAGCAAAGAGACTTCAAAGCCGAAGACAAATGGTGTCTCAGCCGTGGACGATGACGAAGATCCTGACCTTAAAGCTGCGATAGCTTTGTCTTTGAGAGAAGCAGAAGAGCAAGCTAAGAAGCATGCAGTATCTCTCAAGGACTCACACTATCGACCCTCGTCAACATCAAATGGCGGCTCTGATACCTCAAAACCTTTTGTTCTGCCGAAGAACGACTACGAGCTCACCCATATGGAGTCTGAGAACATCAACCTCTTCTCCACCCTTGTCGATCGCCTCCAACATCAACCACCTGGCACTATTCTAAGGGAACCACAAATACAAGAACTTTATGAATCGATTGGCAAACTACGACCAAAACTAGCACGGACGTTGGGGGAGACTATGTCCAAAAATGAAGCTCTATTAGACCTGCATGCGAAGCTGTCGACTGTAGTAAGATATTACGATCGTATGCTCGAGGAACGAATGAACAAAACATATCAATACGGTCAACCCACCGCATACGGAGGTTACAGTGTGCCTGCTCCCTCTGTACCACAATCCTATTCCACACCATATCCGCAGACCTATCCGCAAGCTCCTCCACCCACAATGATCAATGGTCCTTCTGGCGCAGAAAACTACTACTTCGGCAACGCAACGCAGCCAGAACCACCATATGCCCCTCCTCAGCAAATGCCGCAGCCTCAAAGATCGTACTCATACTCGAACCAAACGCCAAAAGCTCAGGTCAGCATGCCAAGCACACCGTACTCACAATATCCACCACAGCAACAACCTGCATCCTTGCAATACGCTCAACAACCTCCATCTCCAGAGACTTATCACACTCAACCACAGCAGGCATCGCTATACCCTCAAATGCCGCCAGCGGGGCAAGATTATCAGCAACCAACTCCCACGTTATCAAATCCACCACCTCACTACCAACAGCAACAGCCTCAACAACAACAAAGTGGATATCCACCATATGCACCATCAGATGGCTACGCGCAACCACCACAACAGAATCAACAATACCCACCACCGCCACAGCACCAACCAGTGTCATCCACACCGGCCGCCCCCCCTCCACAAGAGAACTTGATCGATCTGTAGAACCACGAAACACAAAGGAGAGAAGCAAATAAGCGGTCTCCCGTGTCTGCGCATACGGAGTAGCCAGGGGCTCACACTGCAATTCACCAACGCAAACATGTTGTTACTATAGATATTCAAGCAAGCAAGCAAGCAAGCACGCATTCTGATACCTCATCAATGATACCACAACGTCATCTCCCTATTCATTCATACCCGTGCCTACCCCGTCAGTACATTATCTCGTAGAAAGCACGTCTGGTTCCACGCTCATGCCATTCGAGTCAGTATACAGCGCATGAGCAAGTCATCCCAATTTCTTATAGTGTTCACCCCATCGGCGCACCATAAGTCTAGCTAAAGACATACACATAATATACACATATATACCCAGGTACCCAAGTACCTAAGTATCTCCATCTCCATCCAAAGCCTTTACCAGAACAGATATACATACATATATCTACATGCACAATGAATAACCTCAGCTATACACAATACACGGCCGGTACCAAGCTACATACCGTACACAGAGCCCCTAAACACAACACAACGCTGCGCACCGCCCTGCACTAGGTATCAACCGTCGTTCAGGAATCTATTCGTGATAATATAGTAGACTTGATAGAGGAGCAGAAAGGTATATGTAGATGAGTCCTTGTTCTTGGACAACCAACCAGCAAACAAATAGATGAATTTATTCACCTTGAGGTAGGTATGGTTTTCATATTTTCCTCCAATGCGTATACTAAGTTCAAGTACAATGCTGGGTATATTAGGCTCGATATATCATTCCCCGTGCACTGCACTGTAGATAGACGTGTAATATTTATCCCTATGTTCCAATAATGTATTCGAAGTAACTATCCACCCGAGCTAAACCACTTAATTCCTCGCCGTAACAGCTTTCAACGCCAGCATATCGATCCTCCGAAGATAAACTTCCATGTGATGAACACTAGGGTCGCCAAATATAACCCTTCGTAACTGTTCGTCTGTAACTGTGTGTGCTGTGACTTTGCTTAGGTTGTCTTGTTCCCAGCGGATCGATGTTATTTGTTGTGGGTCTGATTTCTGTCTGCTTTGAATGTGTTGGTGTGGGACACGCATGATTACGAGTCTGCCGGCGTTGGAAAGGGTTGTTGCTGGGACAGGCCAGTAGTGAGATGGTGGCGCTAGTGATGTGGCTGGTGCGGGTACTGCTAGGTTTTGTTGTGAGAAGTTCCAGCGTGATTGTTTTGGTCTTATGTTGGTAAGATCCGAGGAAGGTGTCGGTTGCAGACTGATGTTGTTCGGTCTGGGTTGTGTCAGGTCGAGGTTTGAGATGGATTGTGGTAGGCGAACGAGGGATCGGTTTGGACTTGAGTCCCGCTGACTTGGTTTGAGTCTTGGTGACGGCGAGGAGAGGAGATCGACTAAGCTTTTGAGATATGTTCTATCTGCTCGCACGATGGGATCGCCCTCATTCATAAAGGAGAAGAAGAGTGATTTTCTGTGTCTCGGATCTGTGGGTTTGGTAAGAGGAAGCAACGTGACTGGTGGCGCACCAAAGGTGATGCAGTGAACTCGCTTGAAGCAGTTTGTAAGAATGCTGAGTTCACTTTGAACAGAACTGAGCATGTGTGAGTAGATGAGCGCTGCTACTGCGCCACCAGCAGAATGACCTGTGATAAGTAGACTACAGCTTGCTCTGCTCGGGTTCTCTTCGAGGAGTGTTCTGAGGCTCATGGCGATTGATTTGACCATTGCTTTGGCTACTTTGAGAAAACCCGAATGACACAAGTTTCCCGCATCATCCAGGAAACCGGCGGGGCTTTCGGGGCGAAGGTTCAAATTGACATTCCAATCACGCAAGCTGTATCTACTAGTACCACGAATAGCGAAGACCAAAGTTTTCTTGTCATCGCATGGTACTGACTTCATGACCATAGCTTTTGTACCCAGCTTTGTATCAGCTGATACGAAGACACCTCGTTCTTGAGAAGACTGTGGGATTCTGTAAACACTTTTCGAATACTGCGCAGCCAGGCAGATCAAAGGCCATGTTGGAATGTAAACTTTGAGTTTGGGAAGGTCGGCTGGTAGTCTGGAGTTCGAGTAGTGAGACACTTTGGACCATATCGTGATCTTCTTGGTCTTGGTCGGAGCTGGTCGCCTTCGATCAAAAGATCGCCTAGTCGGTACTATTGCTCGACTTGCGCTGAGACATTCTACTGCATCGGTGGGAGGTTCTGTCAGGTTGATAGCGAAATCATCACCGTTTTCATTGTATTGATCCTCGTCTATGCTGGATATGATATTACTGAACTGATCAATAACGGCGTCTTGGACAATCGTCTGCTGTATTGCATCAGAGTTCTGTTCGGAGAGGAAACCAGACTTTGACAAGTATGGCTGCTCATCGTATCCCGGAACAGCATATGGTGACAGATGCTGTGGTGGTGAAGGTTGGGATGCTCGGGATGGAGGTTTGGCTAGGGCGGTCGTTTGCGCTTGTGAAGGACGATGGTCTGGTTGATGTCTGCGTGAGAAGAAGCCCATGATTCCATACTGAAGAAGCGAGAACACCAACTGGAAGGTAAGGTTGAGCAGTTATTTCTCGTCAGAAATGGTTATGTGATTTGATCCATGACTGTCTAGATACTTGTTACTGTATGCTCGCTCAATGCCCCCAAAACGGTTGCATCGAGTTGCTATCCTAAGCGGAGGGGTGTCTGACAGAAATGTAATTGGCGGGAGGACTGCGGAGTGGGGGCCAAGGCGACGGATTTGTCTTTCTGTCGCTGCGCCTCATAGTCCGAATCGCTGAACATCCGAGAGTTATCTCCCAATTCTACACGGTCATTTTGAATCCAGATTGAATCGTCCTCGACCTCTCTGTAGAAAGGTCCCAGCGGTAAATCAAGATTGTTGGTGATGTGAGTACTCCACCAGCTTCAAAGCCATGGCATCTAGACTCTCCCTAATCCTACGCTACCACCAACGTCTTCTATGCTTCATACCACTCTGGATGTCTTGACTGCTTGTACAAATCTTTTGCTGTATCCATACACGGCTCTACCACAAGAACTGCAATTTGTTGCTTCTCATGGAGATACCGTACCATTGGGTACCTGCAACCTGATAGAGTCCAATTGCTGCGGCTACCGTAACGCGATTCTAGACTTCGACGGTACTTGCTCAGGAGTCTATCAGGACTTTGTCAGCATGAGAAGAAATCTCAGATCTTGCAGCAGGCTTGTACGCCACTTGTCCCCAGTATGAGCCATTTGGTACAATCCGGCCTCAATGTTTAGAGTCTCTTCACCTGGGCGATGAACCAAAGTCTTTTTGTGCCCTAAGGTCGTCCTCTGTCAATCAGTAACTCGTACGGTTCTGGAACTTGATATTGAGATGTCAAGAACCAGCCTGAGGAGACCCGCTGGCAGAAATTCATCACTGATTTTCCTTGAATCCTTGCGCATTTTCAGCAGTAAAAGGAGGTGAGTGAGTAAGATGGTGGTACTAAAGGCGCAATAACAGTTTCTGCGGCATGTTAGTCTTGGACGGTCCATCTTTCACAAGTATCATGAGAAGAGTTGGTAATGTCTGCAACGTATACTGCATAGGCAGGTACCTAACTCTCAAGAGAATAACGTGAAGAGATGTTTCATGGTTTGGCAATGTCAATTGCCAGCTCAGAATGCTCTCACCAGTCCAGCCATGATATGTTTGTGAGTGTCTGTTGTGTACACACACTAGCAAGAGCAACAATATCATCGACTTCATATGGGAAGGATTCACTTTCGATTTTTGTTCTTGTTATTGTTGATGTTGGTCAGTGACCTCCAGTTCTGGCGGTGTATGACTAGGTAGATCAATATTGTTTATGCCTTCAATTACCTCCCTTTCCGCAACTCAGTAAATGCAGGTTGCGCGTTATACAGTCACTATTGCTGAACTCGCACCTACCTCTATCTTCTGATGACTCCAATGCAGAGAACCACTGTTTCCGACCACATATTGCTCTAACGGATCTACCTTGCTCGGATCGACCTGAGCAACCCATCTATACACAAGATCGACCGAGCAAATCAGCATGTTCAACCATTCTTGGTCTTCTTTGACTCTGCCTCACAAATTCGTCCTTATGGACACCTTCATCGAATGCACATTATCAGAAGCCAGCCCATGGAATGATATTGACACGTTGTACTTTGACACTCCCACCACTGACGACACCACACAACCTGATTCTCTCTCGTCTCCTTTCCAAGATTTCAACCTCGTTGATCACTTGCACCATTACCTCGCTGTTCTTCCTCGTAAGTCACAAATAACACCAATCCTCCCACCCGGTCATCTTACAGCTCCTAGAAAACCATGTCGATTGGGCTCTCCAGATATCAACCTGCTCGTCCTCAACCTGCCCGATTGCCACATCACTCTCACTGGTCATATTCTTCCTCAACCACGAAAACTCAATCTCCCCTCTACTATACTCTGTTCTAAGCGAGAGCGCTTATCTCGTACAAACCTCCAACACTGCAGTTCAAACCAATACCATAGCATCCACCAAATCAACGGTCAAACGACTCCGAAACGATGCCGAAACAGAACAAGAGGAGCAGCCTGCAAGAAAAAAGAGCCGCCACTCGCCGACTTTGTCACACTCTCATCCTGAGGCCTACACATTCCTTGACCAACCCCTCCCCAAAACACCACCCAGCACTCCCCAAGCTCTGCACCAAAAACCTCAATCCAACCAGCAACCACAAACCTCAAATCCATCTTCACCACAACCAAACACAACCACAACACCATCCACCTCAACACCCTCCACAACCATCGACGACCAGGCCCCCTCAAGCTCTCACACCCAAAACAACCCAATCAACAACAACAACAACCACACCCCAACATCCCCCTACGCAGACCTCTCCCACACCCTAACCCTCCACACCATCCTAAAAACGCACCTCCAAACGCTCCACACCCTCCTATCCCAGTGTTACTCCTCCATCCCTCACCCTCAAACTCCCACCGCCACAACTCCCACTGCCACCAGCACCACCACCAGCACCACCGACATCGCAGCTCTCCACAGCACAATCATCCAAACAGCAACCCACCTCTCCAACACAGCTCTAGTCTTAAAACACCATCTCGACGTCCAAATCACGCACCTCACGATTCGGGAACGGGTTTATCGCGCTGAATATGGGATTTATGCTGGTTTTGAAGAGGTGCGATTACATAACCTTACACACTGGCAGCATGGACGCTCTCAGCGTTGGCGTCAGGGGCAGGGACAGCGTCACTCTCACACTCACCCCAACAGTAAGAGAATTCGCAACAACACCAACAACAAAACTCGCAACGAAACTAGCCATGCTAAGACCGTAACACTAGACCCAGAAACGCGCGCCTCAATATCACATATCGTGCGTATAGAAGCAGAAATGGAGGATACGTACCTCTGTTTAATACGGGGTTTGGTGGGCGGGTATATCGCGCGACTGGGACGGTGTAATGGATGGATGTGGGAGGGGAGGAGGAGGTTGGATATTCAAAACCAGCGTCAGCATCAGAAAGGGAATAACGGGGGTTGATAGGTGTTGATCGCGGTGGGAGAGAGGAGGTTAATTGGCTGTGGTGTGGCTATTTGGGTTGCAAGTAGGGACGGGAATATGGATACTAGTATGGTTAGGTATGAAGCGAGTGCTGATGATGAATATGGATTCGAAGACGGACTTTGAGTCATTCGTGGTGGTGGTGGTTTGGTAAAGCAGAAAACATAGGTAGGTAGAATTTATGTGCAAGACCTGCCATGCATTGAATTGCAGAAGTCAAGAGTGCCGGCGTGCACGCAGATTACCTATAGAGAAGTGAATACAGCCATTACAATACAGTCATGGTGAATACAGACACAGACATGAATACATGACTAAGCATTAAAATGGTAGGTTGTGTATTGGTGTGTACACTGAAGTGTGTACATATCTAGATCAGGGTATCTTGAGGTGTAATGAGGCTCGTGAGACAACAAATAAAAGCAAGCAGACAGACACCAACCTCCATCAGCCATCAAAGTCTCTGATGTCATACTTTCGAAATGCATGCTTCGAGTCTTTTGTGTTTCCTCATCGTTAAAGTCTATCCGGTACCATTCGAGTTAGTTGAATAGGTTTGAAGAATGAGTAGTTGCAATTTGTTAGTGCACCGCTATTAAGCTTTGACTCAGGTGCATATATGGCTGGCTGGCTTGCTTTACCGACACGTGATAAAGGCTGTGAGGTCTGGTGTAAGGATTATTTCGCGTTGTCGAAGAGTTGGTCAACTCGTAGTCGTACAGATACCGAGATCAGGAATAGGATCTCGAATAAGGTGTGATCTGTATTGGCTGTTCAATCAGACTTCACCAGCCCATACATCGACAACAATATTAATAGCTGCAACGAGAATTTCTGCTGCGATGAGAACGATAACTACAATCCAATATTAGTCCGCTGAACACTATACAAGTGATCGATATATGCTTACCAATCCATTCCAAAATTTCGTCATGTCTTCTGCTTCCTTGCTCCCTCAATATAGCAAGTAAATCTATTCCAAATTAGCATATATATCACTGTACTGTGTCTGATTTGCTTACCAGAAATAACGTCTAACCGTTCCGTCAATAGACCAACCCTCTGGCCAATCTCTAGGTAACTTCTCACTGCTGAATAAATCGGTTCTAAATGTGGTTCTGCCCACATCAGTTCTGGCGAATCAAGCACACTTCCTTGCAAGTGAATATTGATCCTCAATATGAACAACTCTCCAATTTGCATATTCAGTTGTCTCCGTGTAAGATTGACGCTCCCTGTTGAAGCTATTACAGCTGGTAATGGTGATGTTGTTTCTATCGTTTCAGAAACTAAATCTTCAAAGAGTGAGGTTTTGACGGATTGAGACAAGGCATGCGATATAGCAAGTTTTGTCATGTGGTTTTTTGGGTCTCGTAACGATATGAAGTCGTTGTAAATCCGAGCTTGGTAGGAATGAGTGTAGTAGAAATTGAATTCTTCTGTTTCGATGCTCTCAGTAGGGAGAGCAGCAGTCGCGAATTTGGTGATATCGCTAAGGAAACGTTGTTCGTCTTTGAGAGTCATACCCCAGATCACAACAGTGCCGTAATCGAAGATGAAAACTTCTGGACTTTCTACATCTGTCGAAAAGTCGGAACCAGTCGCATACTGTGATTGGTGGAGCGAGTCTGATTCACGATGAAGAGTTACTTCTTCTTGAGAATGGGATCGAATAGGTATAAGATGGCCACCCTCAACGGCGGTGTCGGTGTCGGCGTCGCCATCAGTCATCGTAGCAGATGGTCCCATTTCATTCTGTAAATCCAGCAATTCTTCCCGTTGATTCTTCTGATGTTCTTCTACCTCAAGTTCAGAATCTGAATATCGCCGTTCATTTGTGGTGAGGCGCGGACTTCGTTTCGCCATGGCTCGAGCTAGACGTTCCTCAACCGGACTTCTGCTACTGCTCCTTTCACCTCCATCCATCGTATTTGCGAATCTGTCTTCGTTTGCTTTGCGCTTGTGAATTCTTTCATAGTCGTATGGGGTGTATAAACATTCGTCAAAGAGCTTTGGATTGGCACCTCTGGTCTTATTTCGACTCTTCGCGAACCTCATTATGCCTTCTAACCTGTATCCTTGTGCTGTACAATATGCTGTTACGCGAGGTAAACGATCTCGATCGGCTTTACCTAATCTTGCAGCATCTCTTCTTGCATTCGGATCTTTTATCCTTGTGAATTGTGAATACACATCTCGACCACTTTCCTCATCTGGACCTTCATCATCATCATACTCGGGGTTTGGCAGGATCTTCAGCTTTTCGGCCGTCCTCGACGTTCTCTGCGCTCCAACTCTTGGCAAACTTGACGAGGCTGGTTGCATAGACGGTAGGGGTGCTCCATGACTATTCCGTCTTCTTAATTTCGAGTTGAATGCGCTGAGCATGGGTTCTTTGGTCGGTACATTTAGACCGGGTGCTAGAGCTGAACTCGGACTCTGAGCTGGTCGGAGAGGTGCCCCTGGATTTGAGGCACCGGACTGTGTTTGTACTTGTGTGAGTGGGTTGAAGGTCACTGTTCGTTGTGGTCTCGCAGTTCCAATACGTGACGTCGATGGTCGCTCTCGTTGCCCGAGTAGAGGCGCTGCTTCTGTCGTTCGTGCAGCCATACTTGTAGTGGGAAAGCTTTGGTTAAATGAAATTGATGACAACCCGTGAACTCATCTAAGTAAACATTAAAAGCTATTCTCCGGTGAATAGAAGTAATTATCGGAGGAAATGCTCGATTACCTATTCATGAATGATAGGACCGGGCTAAAAATCGCGCTAATGACCCAGTGATGGACACCTTTGAAGCACGTGGAAATGTCAGTACAGGATGTCCGTACAACTTTCGGGCAAATCATTACTGGAGGGTGATGGCTTCGTCGTTACACCACAGTCGATCATCGTTACCTGTCCCAACGCCTGTCGAGCTTTCTGCAACGGTGGTGCATGTGGGATGAGCACAATAACTGAAGCCTTCAAAAAACAAACAGGAGTTTTTATTAGTGGTTCGTCTACCACTGATGAATAAAAATCTCCGAAATGTAGCACTGTTTACCAAATGCAGTTCCATAGCTGGCTATAAGAGAAACCGATAGTAAGAACTATGTATACACCCGCTCTGATCGCAGAAGTAGAAGACGGGTTCGGCCAGACTGTGTCTCTTGGTCGGCCATCCCCTAAGCCAATTACCCAAACAACCTTGCTATCGTCCCCATCCATCAACAAAAGGTCATAATAAGCTCGACTAGTAATAGTACGTCTCGTCCGTCGTTCGGCCTCTCAGATATGCCGGTTCTGACCCTCGAACATAGATATCCTCAAACAAAATCTTCGGCGTAGCCTCAGGAGGAGACATGTTCTCTGCTTCGGCAACTTCTTTGTCAACATCCGATCTGGCCTGCTTGTCGATCTGTTTCAATTCATCCTCTGTGCAGACTTCCCAATCCAAGATTTTCTGCTTCAACCCAGCGATTGGGTCGTTTGTGCTTCTCATTCTCTGAATCTCCTCTCGAGTTCGGTAGGTTGTGCCAGGATCAGACATGGAATGTCCACCATATCTGTAGGTGACGAATTCAAAGACAAGAGGTCCGTTCTCGTTGGCGGTATATTCCTTACCGTAGGCTGTGGCTGCCTTCACGGCAAGGACGTCCATGGCGTTGATCTTCAAACCGGGGATGTATTGACCTCTCTTGTAATATTCGGTCAAGGCAGATGATCGTGCCGACGAAGTACCCATACCATACTTGTTGTTTTCACAGCCGAAGATGACCGGTAGATTCCACAACTTTGCCATGTTGAAAGCCTCGAACACCTGACCCTGGTTCGATGCACCATCACCATATAAACTCAATGTCGCAGTCTTGCTTCCGTTGTACTGATGAGCAAATGCAATACCTGCACCAACCGGCACTTGCGCACCGACAATACCGTTTCCACCAAAGAAGTTGGGCGCGAACATATGCATCGAGCCACCCTTTCCGTATGCAATACCTTCTCGTCGACCGAGGAGTTCACCAATGATAGACTTGACAGTGCCTCCTCGCATCAATGCAAAACCGTGGCATCGGTAGGCGGTAATTATGGCGTCGTCACGGGTGATGGCATGTTCAATACCGACTGCAACAGCCTCTTGACCGGTAGAAAGATGGCAGAAACCACGGATCTTCTTTTCTTTGTACAGTCTGTCTGCAGCCATTTCCATGCGCCTGTATAGGAAGGACTGTTAGCGACCGTTTCTTGATTGTGATATTATTGAACTTCTGGACGCATTTCATGTATTACATACCGAACGGAGACCATGTCGTAGTACATCTGCTTCAACTCCTTCTTCGTAGTCATCAACTCGTATGGGGGAGGGTCGAGTTCGTATGTCTCGAAACTCTCATCGGAGAGCTTGACTGGGAATGGCTTCTCATCGTCCTACACACAAATATATCAGCATGCATGCGGTAATCCTTCTATATGACAAAACTCACGTCTGGGACATCAGCCTTCTCAGCATGTGAGCTAGCGGCATCTGTTGTCACTGTTCGCTTCGCAACCTGATAAGCTTGTCGTTTGGGCAAGGACTGCAGGCCAAAGCCTCTCATGCATGTCCTGGACAGCATGTTTCTAATCCGAATGAACGTATGAGCGAAGACAAGAGCAGAAAAGAAGCAAGGTGGAGAATGGACGAAGCTATCGCAGAGATCAGACTGCACTTCTCACTCACTGTTGGTACCAAAGTCGAGGATGGGAACTCAACATTTGGCTCCCCGAACCGACTGCACTAAGGAAAGGGCTCCACTGTTATTTCGGTCCCCTGAACGTTTCTAAAATAATCCTCTACACGCATGGGGTATTTTGATATCAAGCTGTGAATTCACAGAAGGACTGTACACCAAGGAATACAAGAAGAATACTGAATTGCATTTCAAACAAATATTGATTCTCACCTTGCTTTAACACGCCGAACTCCATGCTCGCACGGCAAGCGTAGGCCCCTGACTGGGCATTTATGCATCAATAAGTATTAACTCAGGCATGTTTCAAATGCCTTCTCAGTCCATTCGTGTGAACATATCACGATACTCACATTGTCGGGTCGAACAACGTGTCCATTTTCTGGTTGATCCACCGGATTGTATTGTAGTAACAAAATTAATCATGTTAATATCTTCCTGATCCGACGACACCTGGTTGAGCACCATAAGCATTGCTTGACAACCCAGTCATGCCCATCGCCGCTTGCTGCTGCACCTGCTGACCGACTTGCGCTCTCACCTCTCCTTGAATAGGTTGTAAATCGTTAAACCACGGATGTCGCAATGCGTCCTGCGCATTAATTCGATTCTCCGGTCGCAACTGCAACAACTTGCCAATCAAGTCTAGTCCAAGACTATCGACCTGTGGCAACAAGATGTGAAGTGACTGAGTCGCGTAGTTGGGGAAATTGCCCTTATACTCCGGCAGTTGTGAGATACCTGGCCAAGTTCTTTCCGATGGTGTTCCCATAAGTCTAAAGATCTTCTGTAGCTGATCTTCATTGGTTGTGCCAGGAAAGAGTGGTCGGCCGGTGTACATCTCTGCCATGATGCAGCCAGCAGACCAAATATCAATGCTTGTATTGTATGTTCTCGAACCAAGGAGCACGTCCGGGGCTCGATACCACAGTGTGACGACTTCATTAGAGAATGTGTTGACTGGAATACCGAACGCTCTTGCCAAACCAAAATCCGCTAGTTTCAATTGACCTCTAGTATTGATCAGCAGATTTTGTGGTTTGAGATCACGGTGGAGGACTCGATTCTCGTGACAGAATGCTGTGCCTCGTAGTAGGTCTTGCATAAATCGCTTGATGGTGGGCGTGTCTAGTGAGCCTCGATCTCCTCGTGCGTCCATGTACTTCTTTAAATCCTTATCCATGTACTCGAAGACTAGCATGAGCTTGTTCTCGGTATGAATAACATCGTGGAGTGTGACTATATTCTCATGTTTCAATTCCTTCATAAGACTGATTTCTCGGATGGCTGTAGATGGGTGTGCCTTCTCACTATCTAGGTGGATTTCTTTCAAGGCTACTAATTCGCCGGTCTGTCGATTTCGACCTTTGTACACCTACCGACATCATATTAGCTATGTTCTGTGTCTGATCCATCGCAACAGGGTCCAGGTGCGCTCGGTTGCCGCAGTCTGCTCAAAAACTCTCTACGGCATGCTGGCGCACTGGTTTGCTATACTTGCACGTCTTACTAGTAGCGAGTGACATACCGTAGCGTAGGTACCCTCACCTAATTTCTCTAACTGCTGAAACGAACTAGGATGTCGACGGTCCATGTTGGAAATCGGTGGCACTTGCGTTCTCTGTGTCGTTACAGCTGGGGCCTCCTTATGTTGAAAAAGCACGCTTCCAGGCGACACGATCCGCTTCACAATATCGTAAGTACTGCGTTGTCCAGCAGTTTGGTTCCTAATGCTTGTCACAGACGACGTTCGTGTCTCTGGTCGTGGTCGTGTCGACTCAGTGTCGGATCGAGTGTCAGAGGCTGCGGCTGTTGCGGGGCTCCTGTTGGCTGCGGTGGATGTGGCAGCAGAAGTATTGGAAGACTGAGTGGCAGTTTGCGGATTAGAAGTTCGGTGAGGTATGGAAGTAGTCGAGGTTGACCGGAGGTGTTGAGACATAGCAAAAGGTATCTGTGCTACATTGCATGGCACTGCCGGCTTTCTACATGATCAGCGTTGATTGTCTAGGCGGCAGACGGGTAGACGAGGGTGCACAGCCAATGACAAACGCGAGGGCTCAATATGTGCGACGTGCCTGAAACTTGAATCTTCACGCGCTGTTACTATTTTCCGAATATACAGCGCAGGCGCTACCGCTTGTAATGGTATGAAACCAGCCCTAGAAACGCAAGGTCTTTGAGGGAGGTCAATAGGATGGAAATCATCTTGTACAGGTAAGTATGCACGGTATGTAGGTAGGCGATGGACACTCAGGATCATGAATTGTTAAGAGAATTTATTGCTCGCTACAAACGTTTATTCTCCATTTCAACCAAGTTGTTCATGAAGAATAATCCATAATCTCGTCGCCAGCGACATCATACGGCACTAAATCTATGCAATAGACCCCTTTTCCGCTTCGCATAATCCCATCTTCTAGGAGTAGGGAAATCATCTTGCCTGCTAATTTGAACTCATGAAACCAATTCTTTTTGAAATTGCTGAATAGATCGCTTGCTAAAACGCTTGTATCGCACTTCGTGGGTATCTTAATCATCAATTCTTCACATCGTAAATCGTTTGAAAATGCGTTAATGAGTTGTCTTTGTTTTCCCTCCTCCTGTCATTCCTCTTTACGTCCTTGGATACCCTGCGGTGGCAAGGGTTGATATGGTAGGTTCGCTCATGGTTCGTCGTTTCTGTTCGACGGGTATAGGTTTTTGTGTATAGGCAATTAGCAGCTTGAAGTTTGCTGCCCTCGTCTTGCATTCATTCGATACTTCTTTGCTGGCGAATATACTCTTCGATTTATTGCCATCCGCTATAATACCTGCTTCGAAGCAATGTTGCCACCAACTTCGAGCAGTACGTGAGACCATTCGGCCTATCTTTGCATCTGCATTCTCTGAGTGGTCTGCCACCAAGTCATTCAAAGAGAAGCTGGCTTGGTTCGTCGGATTACCGTATGGGCGGGCCCCTGCTGATGCTCTTCTTTGCCGGGGAATTGAGCCACTACTCGATCGTGACTCAGATGAGGAATCGGTGGTTGTAGCTGCCTTACCGATGACTGGCACGCCGACTACACAACGGTTGAGATTTGCAAATCCATTCGCACCCAAGACAGTTTGCACGTTGTCAATGATCGGTTTCAAGCTGATGTTACGGTCTGTGGTTGACATCTTGATCTTCAAATCCTTGATTGCTCGCCTTGTTTGAACACCCATGTTGACGATGTCGAGATCAAGAACCATGAGTTCGAGGTAGCCACCTGGGCTGAGTACTCGCCGACATTCAGCGACAATGTTCTTGAGTTTCGAGTCAGGCATGGCTGGAGGAAATCTGACAACAATGGCTGTAAAGAACCGTTCAGGGAACGGAAATTTATCATTGAAACTTGCAATCTCGGCTCGTCGGTGGTTAGCAGGAACACTGTCCGAAGGACGTGCAGCTTGTGGTTTAGTCTTGGCTGAGCGACGTTCTTTCAGATCATGCACGTAGACCTGCTGTTCTTGGTAAGTGACAGCACAGTAGATAGACCAGTCCTCGCTCCCGAGGCCGTCTATGACGAGCACTTTTCTCCCCACGTTCTGTTCGATTTCTGTATGGGCGGGCGAGAACAGTACACGGCCAAAGGACAACCAACGTGAAACCATCAGTGAAGCATAAGATCTATCGGAATGCTTGGTTGGGTTTCTCGTTCTTTCAATCTCTTCTAAATGAGCGGCATTTTCATACTCTCGTTGCTGTGATGTCTGTCGGTGTAAAGGCGCCAGAGCCAGAGCCGGGGCTGGAACAGGCGAGGGAGAACTAGTCAACTGTTCCGAGAATTTACCACTGCCAGGGCGTCCGTATTCTTCAATAAAATCACGTAGCGAGAAAGGAGAGGATGGATCGTGCGAGCCATAAGAGGTATGCAATGCTGCGGCAATCCTTGATCTCCGTAAGCGGACCTCCTCGAAAGACACCGTCTCTCCCAACGAAGGAGCAGAGGATAAAGACAAGGGTGGCGTCTCGAGAAACTGTCTCGGCTGAGGAATAGCGGGCAAAGGCGCTGGCACGATAGCGAGACCTTTGGGCTTCTCCGTTCCTCTTGTTACCGCCTGTTTCATATCCGTCCGCGCGGATTTGTCAACTTTGATCTTTGGTGGTGATTTGGTTGCCTGAGAGGGAGACATTATGTCGTCCATAAAATCGTTGTACTCGTTCCAGACCTCGTCGTCCACATTAAAGCCGTGCGTTTGACGTCTGCTCCCGCGATGCGCAACGCTGACACCATATATGCTGTCAGTTGGCGGGCCCATAATGCTGATGATTCCAGTAGAGTCAGTGGACGAAGTGAAGTTGGAATTGCGGAGATCGGGAAAGCTCAAGAATTCGGAATTGGGAAGCTGTGGCAACGCCTGACGAGGTTGAACAAGATCCACTACTTCTATGTCCGCTTTACCAGCACTTGCGGCACGAGGGCGTACTGTAGATCGTATATTCGTGTCCAAACGAGGAAGCTGCTCTCGGCTTGCAGTGGATCGAACAGCATATGATGGTTGTATCAAATCGACGGATTGGATGTCTCGCATAGGTTGTGGAGAAGGCTCGTTCAATTGCCGTGTTAGAACAACTTTGGGTATGCGTCCAACTTGAGCCAGTCGAGGCTGTCTCGATGGAGAGATTGGTCGTTCTAGTTCTGCAGCCGCATGTGGCACAGCCTCAAATTCTGGCGAGGCAACTCGAGTACTTTGTTGTGTTGTTGGAACCGGTAGAACTGGAGCTGGAGACTGCCGAACTGGTGCTGAAGGCAACAGTACAGATTCGCGATGCATATATAGCTTTTCCTCGGACTCTTCACCAAATGAAGTCATGGACAGCGCGTCCTCTTTGTCGGGCGATTCAACCGCTTCTTGTAGAAAACGGCCAATTGTAGCTGTCGTCGTGATTTCATGTTCAGAATCAAGCATTGCATAGTAGGGAAGGGGTCTAGGCGCCGAGACCGCTGCTATATTCACAGACATTTCTGGTGCACCGTATTGTCTGCCCACTGGCGGTTCGATGACTTCAGATGCACTATCTTTGCGGCGGAAGATGTTCCATTTGAGCGTCCTGCCCTTCTTGCGCTGTCTATCCAAAAGACTTGGATCAAGCACATGCATATCACTTACGGGCGTCGGGAGCTCTGAAGAGCGCATGGTGTTCCGACTGTCAAGACAAGGAGTGGCGATAAGATTCTGAGTATCAATGGGCTCCGGAAACCTGAAAGCATCTTCGCTTGTGACAAGCCTTTGTGATCGTCGAGTAGCGAGTGTGGGTCGAGGTTCAGAATCGTCTACAGGAAACCGTTCCCGTCGTGGCAAAGGATAAGCACTCTCAGCGAGATAGCTGTCGTTAGAATCCATTGTGCTGACGCTGAGATCACTGTGTTGCGGGTTCTTTGACCAGGGTGGGAACGGGTTGGTTCGACCTCGTTGTGAACCACCAACCATAACCACTGGCCTCATGCGTAAGGAGGCGAATTCTTCCAAGTCGGAATGTTCCTGACTGCTCAACCCGCTTCGTCTTCTATCATATGGTTTGCGGTTTGTGCTAGCGATTGAAGTCTCACTGTCGGTAGCCGCGGTGCTGCTGCCCACCGATTGCTTCCGCCCCCGCCTCCCAAATTTGCCATAAGCCTCATGTCCCGTGCCTGCAGCAGGACCCTTTCGCGCTTGTGCATTCGAGCCAGACTCCACAGGAGTTTTGCTTCTTCCGAACAATGCCAACCTGGAGAACTTTGCGAGTCTACTTCTAGCGGACACTTTTTCCGACTCTGGTTCCGACGCAGAAGCCTCTTCCTTACGACTTCGACTCCGTGAGAGTAGTCTCCGATGACCACTTTGAGCTATGGGCGCAGGCTCAAGCAGCTGTTTTGAAGATACCGCTGGTTTTTGTTGGGTGGGTCTTTGTGCATTTACCTGAACCGGCCCCTTTGAAACGGTATTGCGCCGGCTAGAATTGATAACTTCTTGTAACCTAGAATGTCCTTGTACGACTTCTGGTCTATCCTCGACCTGATTTTCATGTTTCTCCTGTGAACCGTTAAATGTGGAAACAGATCTATTTGCCTGTATACTGGAGGCTGGCACAGCCAGTAGCTCAGTTTCGGATGTCGGCTGGAAATCGCTTCTGATAGTAGCAGCGCTGTTGCCATGGGATCTTATTTTCTTGATAGAGGACAATCGTGGTGGAGGTATAGGTACAAGGCTTGCCTTGCTTGTCTTCTTTTTTATCTCTCGTCGGCTTCTGTCAGAGTCTGAAACTAATGTGGCTTTAGAGGACGAGTTGGATGTTTGAGTTTCTTTGAGCACAGGCAACTTCGGCAAACGAGTCCGCACGCTGACTGGAACTGGTACGGTATGTGACCGTTTGCTCGTGGTCGTATGTGATGCTTGCACAACGCTAGGGGAAGCCGAAGACCACGAAAGGGGTGTTGTAGCGGCTGTGGAAGCACTCCACGGACTGGAGGACGTGGTAAATTGTGTTGACGGACTACTGACAGAGCTTATCGATGAAGATGCAGCAGGATTTGTCGGCCGGTGATGACTTGCAGCCAGTGCTTGTAGCTCTGGTATTAGCCGTGGCGGCAATGACCTCTGGTTCTGATATACAGCATTACTCGGCATAACAATGCCGAGGACTGTATCGTCTTCCATATCCATAGGAGATATTGTTTCCGGATAGTAAGGTTGTTCGAACTCATGTGATAGTAAGATGCGACTTGTGTCCAGGTTGGGAATGCTGGTAGGAGAAGCAACAAGGGTCATACCTTGCAAAGGCGGCGACCTCCCAACAAAACTTGGCATAGGCCTTGTGGAAGCAATATAGCTCAATCGTGCTTGTGAGGTGGAGGATGTCGATCGAGGTAAACTGGATGGTTTTGGTTGTGGCAGGCGTGAGCTGCTTTCTGCTGAAGTGCTGAAATGCCCACCACCTGCGGTGGCAGAGGTAATGCTTGCCCGTTTGTGTGAGAAATTTGTGATCGTATCGCCATGACTTCGATAGAGTCTTGCTGTTGGCGGCACAGACTGTTCGTTGACGGTATGTCGGCCTCTGGATGAGATACCACGAGTCTCGGTTGTGTGGATTTTGTGCGACAACATGTCTGGAGGTAAATCCCTGCCTTTCTAGTCGTCGAACGTCCTATTCTTGTTTCGCAGAAATTGCTCAAACCTCGCATGCCGGCGACTCTAGAAATAAAACATCCGAGATAGAAGATGGACAAAACACCGATGCCGTGTAACGAGAAGTGATTATTTCTGTCCAATTCGTCCAGAATGCCGCCAAAGGAAGCTCAGAACGAGCGCGATTGTTCTCGAATGACTCGCAATGTTCTCGAGGCAGTCTCCAAGCGATCTAATGATGAACAATAATGCCTTGCGCCACTTAACCAAACACGCAGTGACCAAAAATAGCTGTTGATGTGTTGTGGGAACAGTAACTCAAAAAATGCCTGGAGTACCCGCCACAGACAGTCCTCCTATTAGTACGATTGCTGAAGAACAGAAGAATTAGAAAGTCCCAATTGATTAAAGAACAAAAAGACGGAGTCGAAGGACGCTCAAAGCCACCACCATATGTCAAGAGGTCGTGAGAGCGTTGTCCCGCATGAAGGCGCGAAGCGAACAGGGCAAGGTGCTTCTCAGCTCCACTGTGGTGCTTTGAAAAGCTGCACAAACCTCATTCACGGTTAATGTGCATCTCTCAACGCCACACCTCGAAAGTAGTCGTTGCTCATTAGGTCCTACAGCACGCTCGCGATGCGATTAGCCGCGCTTGTAAGGCTTGGGTCCATGCGCAGCACTGATGGTGAAAGTTGGTCACGAAAAAGACCTCTTCAATAGCCAATCCGGGAAATGCTCGCTAGGGCCATAATCTAACAGGCCTATTTTCTAGGTCGCTTCCGAGATTCCTGAAGTGCGAGATGGAGATAGTGAAGGTTCGTGACCGCAACGGTGACCGACATCAAGCTGGAGACGGGTGCCTATTGTTTGGAGCAGTCCACTCAACTCCAGTCTGATAGTAGAGAATGACGGTAAGGCATGGAGAAGGAACTGGCGAGGGCCGAATCGCAGGGCTGCTAGCGCCGAAAGTAGTAATGTCGAGTTCACCAAGTTTGCGGGTGGTGCAAGGCAAATCTAAATTCGCCAGAGTGAGGAAGCTTTACACGACAACGTGCGGCGTAGAGTGTGAGCAAGCGCTGGTCATGTCACCTGAAGCTGGAGTCAGCGACGCCACCAACTTGGCTCGAGAGGCTCCAAAATCGTTCCTCCAAGCCAAGTCTAAACCTGATACGCACAAGTTGCAGCGCTACTCACCCAATCGTGCGTGCACTTCTGCCTACTCAGCCGCAAAGGACATGCATTTGTCGCGTGCACCGACGCGTAGTGTGGGCGTGGGCGAGAGATTTTTGTCCTGGTCTGCATTTCACGAAGATGATCTTTTGCCAGCTGGCTCGTGGCAAGAAGATAGTTTTCCCCAAAGCTGACTTAAGCCACGTGTCACCACTACTGTATTTACCTTGTGCCGCTTTGGCATTTCTGTCAACATCTTTGCTTGACGTCTGGCTATGACATCGAAGCACTGAAGTGGACACATCGGAATCCAGCAGGGTGGCTTGACTTTTCCGTCCCGACTGGAGATTTACTCCGAGCCCCCATGCTGATGATCTTTTGATTCGTAGCCTTGCGGCCAATCGCACAATGCCTTCACCAGATAGAAGCTTCTTGAAACAAGTAAGCGGAAATGGCCCATCTTGGTCTTCGTGTTTACGGATCATTTAGTCATCCAATTATCATGCAGAACTGCCTCTCCCAGGGGATCTCCGTGCTTCCCTTGAACTCAACACCGTTGTGCTCACACTCACTCTCGTCTAGTAATGCGTGAACATGTCTGATCGCAGTCTGGCACGCGAGTTCTCATAGTAGGCTTTGCACAAACAGTATCGCCCCGAGCGTTTCCTGGCAGGAAGGAGACGTGGCTCAGAAGTGATTCAACATGGAGATGGCACACCAATACGATTTGCGTAAATCTTCACACCCTCTTTCACTTGAACATGCATGAATTTGGAGTCACCTGACCTAGTTCTCGCTTATACTTGTTGTGGAGATGGTATGGGCACAAGACTTATCACACCCTCAATACAAAGGTGGATCTTGCCAACAACAACCCCTACCTGGAGTGCTCTGGCACACGTTAAATCGTGAAATATTCCCTATCCTCGAAGATGGACCCTAAGACAAAGGACATCAGCGGCGATGGGTGATGAGCATCCTTCGGAGATTTCTGATCCGAGATTGTCGCCAGCAAACTAGACCTTGTTCATGGTTCAAGCTACCATCCTGCTCGAGATCAATTCTCCGAGCAACATCTGCTTTAATTGTGACAGTCGTTCTTAGCTCCATTTACCCGACCACATCCGGTAGGGATGTTGACGTTCGGGAACAGAGCTTCAAATTTGGGACATGATTTCTTGGGGGAGGTCGCGTGTTCCACCACCCGTTCAAGTCTTCGAGGCTGACATGATCATTTTCAGACAGCTTTGCACCTTCTCAAATCACCTTATCAGGGGATACGACGACGAATCAGACTTTTGAAAAAGGCATGAGGAAAGCAGGCAATGCCACACGGATCACCATCGTCGGAACAGTGTAATTTGTTGAAGCTTGAGCATGGCTGGCTTCGTTCAGTTTGCTTGCGGATAGGTAGTCCTGATATAAGACTTACAAATATAGTTCTTGCCGATATCGAGGTCCTTGGGAACTGATAATGATGACTTCCCATGATTTCATCGACACGACGCGGATTTCTCGGCAGCACGTAGAACTTGCTCAAGGAAGCTACTGTAGGAAAAAGTTGGTGACTTGCTGATAGAGTCGAGTAAGCATAGGTACCTTGGAATGGACTTTCTCAAGCTAAGCTCATTCGGGTTAGATCTGTTGTCGCGACACGCGAGGAACGTGTCCCCGAGTCCTCGACAACATTTCCCAATTTCATTGAGGCTGAGTCTACAGCAAGCTGAAACATCACTCGCATTCAAACTATCCTAGAGCCCTGATCGCGATTAATCGACGCAGCGTGCTCTCACATTCAGCACTTTCTGCGGCTCCTCTCTGCTGAACACTCCTTCACGCAAGCTATCGACACATCATGGCGGAATATACGAAGAAGACTGTGGCAGAGTTGCAAGAAGTTCTGAAATCTCGCGGACTTTCAGCTTCTGGCAAGAAGGCGGACCTGATTGCGCGGCTGAATGAAGCTGACAAGCAGGCTGAGACAGAAAGTAGGTCGCCCATCCGGTTTTTACCTCTTCAGCTTGGAAATAATGCCAGCAACAAGATCGGTTAAGCCTTCAGCTGGTGTGTCTCATGCTAATGTTTAGTAGCTGCTGATGAGCCTGCTCCTGGAATTGAGACAGAAGAGGCTACCACTAAGCCTGTAGATGCGCCTGCACCTGAACCTGCAGCAGATGTCCCCAATACGCAGGACAACGAAAACACGGAAGCGCCGCCTAACGCTACCACCGAAGAAGCTCCTGCTGTCGAAGCGGAGAACTACGCTCTGAATCTATCTGGCACAGATGTGGATGACGAGATGGCGAAACGCAAGGCACGTGCTGAAAGGTTCAAGACAAATTCAGATGCTCCCGTGGAAGGCGAGGCTTCAGAAGAGGCTACTACAGATTCAGAAGCTCTAAAGAAGCTCGAAAGATCCAAAAGATTTGGCGACACTCAATCCGGTGTTAGCAAGCTCGACGAAGCCTTGCCACCAGATGGTCCACGTGGTCGAAGAGGTGGGAAGCGTCATCCCGATGATGCTCAGGGCAACAGACGTGGTCGTGGATTTGACAAGCGCAGAAGGGGAGGACCTGGAAAGCCAACTGGCGTTTCCAAACCAGCTGCTGCGTACACAAGCAAAGGTGATCGGGATGCTGCTGAAGCCAGGAAGAAGCGTTTCACTGCTGCAACTTAATCTGTTGGGGTCTCCACAGATTTATCGTTTGTGAATTACTCAAGGCCAAACCTGATGTGTCGCCGTTCTACAATTACGAGCGATCATCGTCCGGGCTCTTAGGATCGGCGAATGCCCGATGGCAGTTAAGCATACACGAATATGGAAAAGCACAATGCATTACTTCTTTCAACTACGCGATTGCTTACTAAAATCCATCTATCTCTTGCTGGCTTGTTGTCACCCTTTCGGGAAATGAATAAAGTTGTTGTCCACTAACGATAAACCTATCGGAGCTTGATGGCATACAGAACAACAATACAGCCTCCGATCTTCATGACTTCCACCAACTGTGACTGCTTCTTCTCCAATCATGCAGGATATTGCCTGATGTCAAGGTCGCCACGAGAAGGGGCACGAAGCAGCCAGCCAATTTTAAGCACGTTGCAGACAAGCTTGGTGTCCTCGGAGGGTGACTCTATTGACCACGTCGAGGGGTTCAGATCTGCGACTGTTGAAGCTGCTGCATGCAGGCACGTAAGTCAGAAGTGCTTAGGGTATCTGCGTAGGTAAAGTCATGGAAGCAAACCGGCAAGAAAGCTAAAGGACTCGAGGGCACGGACGACTCAGCTGCGACTATCGGACGCAGATTGGACGGATGAGGAGGAACCCGTTGTAGCCAAGCAAACCACCGCAGAATTTGAGTAGCGGAGAGATAGTCCGGTAATACCACAGGAATGGTAGTCAAGAAAGCACAAGGACTTGGTTCTCGGAAATAATCGATATATTTAGGCAACCCAATGGCATGTATCTGGGAACAGGTGTTGGACATGAGCCATCACTGCAAGCTTGCTAGAAGACAGAGGACGGAACACTTGGTTGGACTTTTGTATTGCAGGGAATCTCGAATATTCCCTACCACAATTCATCTGCATATCCAACGCGGTGAGGCCGTGGTGCAGCTAACAACCTCCCCCCTGGACATTCACGACATTATGAATCTGTTTGACGTCATTTCAATACATATCCGAAAAACAATATCGTCATCCTCCTGAACGATATTCACGGCTGTCATCAACAAGGACGTAAACACGAACCACTTCCTATCAGAGGTTGCACATCTGATGTCTATGTAGGACAATATATTCCATCTCATGAGAGCACTGATCCGCATCGCAACCATCTCCCAGCACTCACATTACCCGATTCAAGCATTGTTCCGGGCGAATATAACATCGGCAATTCATACTAACCCTCTACTACACCCATCACAAACCCCAATAAAGACCTTAAAACGACAATTCTCGTCTCACCAACCCAAAATGGCTCCAAATGAAGTCGACAAAACAATCCACGACTCATGCACTGGTCAAGCATTAATCACCGCCCAGAACCATTCCTCAGAGAACGAACTCAAACTATACGCCGGCTGGTTCTGTCCCTTCGTCCAACGAACCTGGATCACGCTCATCGAAAAGAAAATCCCCTACCAATACATCGAAATCAACCCCTACCACAAGGACCCAGAATTTCTAAAACTAAACCCCCGCGGTCTAGTCCCCACCCTCGCCGTGCCCGTGCCCCAACTCTCTTCCCAACCCAACGGCGTCCTGCAAGAGCGCAAAATAAAGCCCATCTACGAAAGTATCGTGATAGCAGAGTATCTAGACGAGCACTACAGCGACGTTTCCACTCACGGTCCACGCCTCCTTCCGTCGGACAACGACTTCCTCAACGCCTATGAACGCGCCCGCTGCAGACTCTGGATCGACCATATCTCCACGCGCATCATCCCGGCGTTCTACCGCTTCCTCCAGCACACGCCCGACAAACCGTATTCCATCGCTGACGTCCGCGCCGAATTCCTGGGCCACATTAAAACGTTCATCGCCGAGATAATCCGCCACGAGCAGGAGATCGTCGTGCCGGACGCTGAGAAAGGCCCGTTCTTCCTGGGTAGCACATTCAGTCTCGTCGACATCACGCTGATTCCCTGGGCATTGAGGCTATTTCTGATCGACCATTACAAAACGCCGGGTGGAGTTGGGATACCGATGCCCGGCGAGGGAGGCGAGGCTGAGCATTTATGGGAGAGGTGGGGAACGTGGTTTGGTGCTGTGAAGCAGAGGTCGAGTGTTATGGATACGATCAGTGACAGGGATAAGTATATTGAGGTTTATAAGCGGTATGCGGAGGATGACACGGGAAGTGAAGTTGGGCAGGCTACGAGGAGTGGGAAGGGATTGCCGTAGTCATTTACTTCTTAGTATGATTGTTTGCGGGGACTTCTATCTATTCTCTTCCCTCTCGGTAATCGCGGCACTTTCAAAGCCTATAGTTTTCCAAAGCCTCCACGTATAATGTACCTTTCCTCAGTAGAGCAGTGGATAGAACGCATGGGCAGCAGTGAAACTGTGCTCAACTAAATCGAGCTCAGGCCCAACCAAGCTTCGTCCACGCTGTTCAATCCCCTTCTCCCAGCCTGCCAGTGTATGTATGCAACAACGCTTTTCCACCTCTGTAATATAGGTTCTCACCCCTCCATTCCCAATCTCAAGTGCATTCCAGCAACTATATACCTCTAACCCTCTCACCACCATTCTTCTAACTCTGTTTATTTCCCCTTAAGATTATCACTCAAACTATACCCCCGAACCTTCTCCCATTCAATCCTCTGCCTCGTGACAGGCAACTGCCTCCTCAACCCCCTAAAACTACCCTCATTCATCCCCACCAACGCCCGGTTCACATCCTCCTGGTATTTCTTCTCGAGTAGCGCAACTCTCTTCACAATCTCGCCCCCATCAGCAGGTATGTTTGTTTCTGAAACGGCTTTTGTAGTGGAGAGCGCGACGTTCCCGTCTTCGTAATAGTGGACGCTGACGCTGAGGGTGCCGGTTAGAGTTTGGTGAGACGGGGAGTAGAGGAGGGATGTGCGCCAGCGGCCGGAGAGGAAGTTTTGGGGAGAGGACTTGGTGGATGTTAAGAGGATTGCGATTGAGTTTGAGGAGGTTGGGTGGAGGGTGTAGGTTGATGTTGTGCTTGTTGAGGGGTAGTGTTCTGCGAAATGGGTTGAGAGGGAGGTTTGGAGAGTTTGGAGGAGGGATGTGTGTTGGTCGGTGGAAGAGTTGGGGGTGTAGGGCGTCGGGTTGGAGGCGGTCTGCGTTGTGTGGTCGAAGGTAAATGTTGTGGAGGTGGGGAGGTCGGCGTAAGTTGGTGGGGAGGAGGATAGTCTGTTGTGTTCGGATACTAGGACCTGTGAGGGTTGTTAAGGATACTGCAATGGACGTTGGGGTGCGGTGGAGAGGGTTGGGGAGCGTACTGTGTGGTTTGATCCTGGTAGTCTTGCGCAGACTAGTTGTGATTCGTTGTACTTTTGGAATGCAGGCTTGATCTGGGAGAGGAGCGTGGGATCGGAGTCGCTCGTTAAAGCTTTTATGCCATTCACTACTTCTTTGAGTTCACCGGGCGGCGCACCTTCTATGAAGGAGGATGCTATCGAGGTTGAGGACATGTCGGAGTACAGAACGTGTGAAAAGACGAGGGGTTTGGCGGTCTGGTCATGAGAGTGCAGGTGGGCTGTTTACTTATCTACGAGGCTCCGCCGTGTCAAGGTGCGGACTCTACCCTAACCCTAATACTGCCCGCAACTCCAAGAGGATTGAAGTTATCAAAATCCAAGAAAAACATCGAACATGTGTAATGAGTAAACATTGGTTCAGGGACGGGAGAAGCCTGTATTATCGGCACTGTAAAGCACTTAAAGTCAACTCGAGGAAGTTCGGAATTTGGTCTATTAACGTGTCCTAGTATCTAGTAATGTAAGGTAATTCCCGAGTGGGTATAAAAACACCATCATCCGCCGCTGGCTGCTGGGTACACCAAATCGAATATTGGAATCAAAATCATGAATGGCTAATTCACGCCTGACGACGGCCTTGGTTCCATTTTAGTCCATGTATGAATTGTCTGACACTGTTTCAGTGTCTGCTTACCCTACATGCCCATCGAGTAATACCTACCTAAGTATGTTACCGCCATTAACAATCATATCTCATAATACCTGAACGCTCAAGCTTCCAATAACTCGAATCTAATCAATGCTCATACTCATAAAACCGTCACTAGCTTCCGTCATACCTTGCAATCCAACTCTCTTGGTGTTACCATTAGTAGTTGTGCTACCACCACTGTTGCTCCTATCCGCATGAGATTTTGGTGGTGGCCGACCCCATGATTTATCCACATTCAAAACTGGACTCTGTGGCACAATAGGCGAGCTTTGCGCCGACATACCAGGGGATACAGCACGACGTTTGAACGAAGCAAGATCGAAATCATCATCTCTTCGCCGCTTGTTGTTGACCTTTCTAGCAATGTCGCCTGCTGTTGGTGCCTGGCCTCCATTTCCGAGCACGTTCGCCATTGCCTGAGCTGCAGCGGCAGATGCTAGTGGAGTTGTAGATCGTGAGCGTGATTGGGATCTGCGTAGTTGTCGGAGTAAGGAACCATTATGATTCGATTCATGGAAAACATTATTCGTAGAAAGCATTGCATCGTCTGACATGTTCGACTCTTGCGTAAGCAAAGATGGAGGTGGTGGAGTACGATATCGGTCAATGTTGTTCGGTGGTGTAGTCTCAAAAGTGTTCCAAAATCCAAGACCGCCAGAATTCCTCTTCGCATGTTGACTAAAGGATGGCTCTGCTAAGCTCAGCTCATTCGCTTGCGATTCACCAGTCTCACCATCATTGAGGTGTGCACTTTCGATAGAGGCCTCGACAGGCTCTGCTGTGGTACCCGAGCCAAGTGCGTTATCAGTGAATGTTGGGTCACTCTCTTGTACCTGCTTGATCACCTCAGCCTCTCTTCGGGCTTCTGTCTGCAATGGATCTGACTCTTCCATCAACGCAGCTTTTATCCTGGCAAACCCTTTCGTCTTTGGTAGCAAGTTGCTTCTTCTTGTGACAGCTCTCCTAATAACACCTCGTTCACTCGATCCATCGTTGCCGGAACTGCCTGCGGTATTGACATGCATCTTGTTATCACCATCATCGTCACTATCAGAGAGATGAAGATCGTCTGTACCCAAACTCAAGCTTTCTCTTCTTGACCTGACCTGCTTGGGAGTCATTCCAAAATACCCCACTCCTTCTACGCTGGGTCGAATAGGCGGAGATAGCGGACCTGGTGAGGCTTTCAAGCTGCGGATGCTGACGCTGCTTGAAGAGTGTGAACTTTTGCCGTGACGTAAACGCGACCGGCGGAAACTCATGCGGTGAGGCTGAAAACTGAGCAGATTGACTTGCGTGCCAGTTGACTGGTTGTTGAGCCAGTCCATACCCGGACTGTTTGTGAGCGCCAGCATATTGATCTTAGCAGCAGCGGGCGTGTTCAACATAGGGTCATCTGTCTCTCTATCAATGGCCATGTCTTCTGAAGAATCATCTGAATCTGAATCTGAATCCATCATGTTGATACTACTAATAGAGCTTGAAAGGTTGGGCTTCTCGCCGTTGAGGTTAGACCAAAGTGAATGTGAAGCGTGACTGGGAGAATCAATAAGTAAGCTGTTGTGTCCTAGACTTCTTCTTTGTGGTATGTTTATTCCGCGACCAGTGATGGGAGATGCATCAGGAGACGATTCGGCTAGAGTAGAATGGTGTAGGCTTGTACACGCTCTTGAAAAGTCCAGGCCTCTTGATCTTCGGGGAATGGCTGAAGCGGGTGAGCCATAGATGCTGGAAGAGTCAAGTTTCGGCGATAATGGGATTCGAGGGATGTCTGCGACGGTGGTGCCTTCAGTAGAGTCCTTGATCGGCATCTGTAAAGACAATCCTCTTACGTGGTAGGATGGTCTACGGGGTGTGGTCGGATCAGCGACAGCGCTGTCATCTTTCGAGATATTTCGAGGCCGAGAATGCTCCCGTATGGCGGGTGAGGGTGACAGGGAAGGCTTCTGAGTGCCCGGAGTGCCTGGTAAGAAGCGCGATCTGTTTGACTTTGGTGTTGTTGAGCCGTCGTCGTATTCGAGCTGTCGGGTGAGGTTCGATCTCCCTAGAGCCGGAACCGACGGCGCAGGCATGGTAGTGGCTGACATAAGGACTGTTCTACTGTATATTAGCTCATAGCTGGTCTGTTGACTCCTTTTGCGTCTTTCGTGTCTTCACGTCACAATTCCATGAAACACTACAAACTCCATTCTGACAGGATGCAACATCTTTCACTACACGGGCCACGTTCTGGGCGACACGGCTTCTGCCATCATGCATCAAAAGGGTGGGGAAATATTGCATCAACTTGCAGCTTGCTGCTTCCGGAGTTTCAGATCCGAACAGAGGACTCAACAGCTCCAGTCTTCTGGTTAGAATGATTACCGGTCGTGTGTCTTGACGAATTCAGTCTCTCCTACTGGAGTCGTGTATCTCTACACATGAATACTAACAGTGAAGCTGTACAAGCACATGTTGGTGATGATCAGTATCTGCAATCCAGTGACTACATGCATCTGAAGCGTCTTCCGCTCGCCTATAACCGGCGCTAATCTCGTGGGCTCCTTCGCCTTACATTGTTAGTGTCTGATACCAAAACATCGTCATTCCAACACGGTGGAACAAAAATTCTTGAATTAACATCCTCAATTCAGCCTGCTCGTCTCGCAATTCCAAGGCTGTGTTGGGTGACAATAGAACGTACTGCCCGCCAAAGCACAGAAGATTTGCCTACTCCTCACTATGTCGAATCGCAGAGTAAAATCCCTGGCATATGATGATGACGATGACCTCGAGTACGACGATGAATACGATGATGGCTACGGCGAAGGTCAGAACGAGATCAGTGCAGATGACAAGGAGCAGCTGCGGTTAGGTACTATCAAAGTCAAGCAGACACTGGGAAATACCTATCAGGTACCCGATGCAGATATCCATGATGCCTTATGGAACTACTACTATGACATCGGAAAGACGGTCACGTACATCAAGAGTAAGCAAACACGACGAAAGCGGTATTAAATGTACCGTACTTACACTCTAGCAGACAAGCATAAACCCAAGCAATTACCTCCAACTGGAACAGGTGAGTTTGTTCTTTCCTTTACTCGCCCAAACAATCCTCACCAACATACACAAATCATTATAAAGAGTCCGCTCTGATCTGGAGCAATCGGTCAGTTCATCATCATCCAATACTTTCCGCTAAAGGTTTCTTTGACGATTGTCCTTGGCTGAACATTCCACCACATCGAAGAGCCGAAATATTGGTTGAGCCCATCCACACTACTCGAGGTCTGCTTGGAGGTGCTTCAAAGGACAACAAAATGTCCAAACTCGCTGCTCTTGCCGCAAAGCGAAGACAAAAAGAGAACGCCAACCCAACACCTCCTTCGGTGCCAACTTCCGATACGCCACAGGACGCGTACACCGCAAGCCTCAGCAAGCTGAGTTTGACCAGTGACGCAACAAAAGAACGAGGCAAGAAAGCCAAAGAGGAAGATCTGTCCTCCAAAACGATCGCTGAAGACGCCCACAAGGCTGATCAAGGGAACCAGCCTCCAGCAAATCTCAAAAACGCGGAAGATGAGCCTGTGGTTGCACGTACCCAACCTTCGGCATTTGCTGGCACATTCTTAAATACATCGCCTTTTCCCGATCATAGGACGACGATCAATCCCAGTCTTCTCGTCAGCAACATTCAGTCCTTCGACTTCAAGGAGCCGAGTCCTGATGATATTGTCTACAAAGCTCAGACAGGGCGGACTCGTCAATAACCAATCTGCTACAATGACACTAACTATATTCCACTGCAGCGAATAAAGCCACTCAACCAAAATCGAAGACGAAAACGCAACCAAAGGCTGACACCACCAACGCTATCACCAACGGTGTCAATAACTTGGCTGTCGTTGACACGTCGAAAGCTAAGAATAAAAATTTAGATGTGCTTGCGGAGTACAACAAAGTCAAGCACAAGAATGCGGCCAATTTTGTCGTCATAGGTAAACAGCCTAAGTCTTCATTCTGAATTGTTTTGACGTGTATAGGGCATGTGGACGCTGGGAAAAGCACTCTGATGGGACGCTTGCTCTTCGATCTCAAAGCTATCGATCCAAGAACAATGGAGAGGTATAAGAAAGAAGCCGAACAAATTGGTAAAGGGTCTTTTGCGTTTGCATGGGTGCTGGATCAGGGCACCGAAGAGCGCGAGCGAGGAGTAACAATTGATATCGCCACGAACAAATTCGAAACTGATAAGACGAGCTTCACTATCCTAGACGCTCCAGGCCATCAAGACTTTGTACCGAACATGATCGCTGGTGCAAGTCAAGCAGATTTCGCAGTGTTGGTCATTGATGCATCACCAGGAAACTTCGAATCAGGTCTGAGAGGACAAACACGAGAGCACGCGCTGCTAGCGAAATCAATTGGAGTGCGTCGACTAATCGTTGCTGTCAACAAAATGGATACTGTCACCTGGTCGCAAGACCGATTCGAGGACATCAAAACGCAAACGACGTCCTTTCTGAAAGCCACGCGCTTCGACCTCGACACCACCGCGTTTATCCCCTGCTCCGGCCTCCAAGGCGACAATATCCTCAATCCAACCACTCACACCGGTGCCTCATGGTACACAGGTGAAACACTAGTCCAAGCCCTCGACGCCTTCGAGCCCATAACCCACAACCTCGACCGACCCCTCCGCATGACAATAGCAGACGTCTTCCGCGGCGGCGTCCAAAATCCCCTATCCATATCAGGCCGCATCGAAGCCGGATCCCTCCAAGTCGGCGACCAGATCCTAATCCAGCCCTCCAGCGAAAAAGCATCCATCAACCGTCTAGACCTCGACAACGACGACGACGGCGAAGAAGTTCGTGAATGGGCCGTCGCAGGCCAAAACGTCGTGCTCCACCTCACAGACATAGACGCAATTCACATCCGCTCCGGCGACGTCGTGTGCTCACCTACCAAATCTCCGATCCAAAACACAACGAAATTCACGGCGCAGATACTAGCTTTCAACCATTTAACGCCCATGACTGTGGATATTCACCGCGGACGACTGCACGTGCCCGGCCGGATAAGCCAGCTCATTGGCATTCTCGACAAGAAGACTGGAGACATCACGAAGAAGAGACCGAAAATCGTCCAGCCGGAACAAGTCGTTAGAGTGACTGTTGAGTTGGAACGAGGTGTGCCGATAGAAACTGGATCACGGGTTGTTCTGCGCTCTGGTGGTGAGACCATGGCGGCTGGTCTGGTGGAATAACGTCCTAGGACTATTGTTTCCACCATCCGGGTCCGATAAGGACGTGTGTATGTCTTTGTCCGCAAAATGTCTCGTAGTGGTTTTCAATTCGACAGATGTCAGTCCCTGAGTACGTAGATAGATTACAAGAAGTTGCGATTCACTGCACTGAGTGGACCATGATGTGTTTCAATGCGATTGAGCCGATATGAAATGAGACAACATGAGATAGCACACGCAGATTAAGACTTTAAGTAGAATGCATATTACAACCACCCAAGTCTACTGATCAATGGACATACAATGAGTACCATTATGACGCTTTTTACCCAAGTCATGAAACAAAACTAGTGAGGCAGTTCAACTCGCTTCGGTTTCTTTCCAACGAAACGTTGTCTCTATCTGGTATTTTTCCCAGGGCGATCTTGATCGGGATTGCTACGTGATGCTTGACTTGCAGCTCGGGCCGTGCTTTAACAGACGTTGACGAACAGGTACTTCTTTCTATCACGTACCTACCTGCTACGACGAAATGTCACGCTCCATCAACCAAGCTACGTATCTCAGGCGCCACAGCCTCCCTACTCTTCAGCGTCAACACCGCTGCCTTCTGCGCCATCGGAATAACATCGTCCAATCTCGGCTCTTGACCGTCCTTCTCCATTTTTATCAAGCCAGCCATAATCACTCCGAGTAACGTGTCGCCCACGCCGTTCACTGATATGATCTCGGCTTGTGGCACGCTCTCAGCGGGTGGGAAGAGACGCATGTATACGCCACCGATGGGAGTGGTGTCATCGTCTAGATTACGCGATAGGATGTATGGTGCGGACTTTGGATCAGTGAGTTGAGGGTCACCTTTGCGAAGGATCGAGGTGAGGAGGCAGCCGTCTGCGCCGAGTTTGGTGATGATATTGGGGATGAAAGGGAGGAGCTGTATTGTTTGTTGAGGAATGCCGATATCGACGAGGTTGTGGTTTGTCAGGGCTGTGAAGCGGTCGCGGGAACCAGACGAGGGTAGTGAGAACGCGTTGATACATTGCCACCAGGCTTGTGAATCGAAAAGACCACGGCTTTGAGCGGCGGCGTGCATAGCAGCAAGCTCGAGCTTGTTGGGTGTTGCGAGGCTGATAATATGGTTTGGGACGACGGATGTGCTGCTCAGTGCAGTATTTGAGGCGTGGAAGAGACGTGCGGCTTTAACAGTCGAGACAGGTTCGAAGGCTACATGTTTCTTCGCCGAGAGTGTAGCGTTGAGAATGGCCGTGGTAATCGGGGTGGACCAATTGCCGTCCAGGACGATTCGCTTGGGATTGTAAGATCGGATAAGGTCAGACCAGTATTCTTGTGATTCAAGTGATGGATGGATGAAGATGGAGAAGTCACCCATCGCCACAACAAGGTCCTTGTTAGTGTCGTTGACAGAGATGTATTGAGCTGTTCGGGCATTTGTGGAAGGTAGGGTCCGTACGCTGCTTGTAACGATGCCAGCTGCAGATATTTGGCTTTTCAGAATATCACCAGCAAGATCGTCTGCAACAGCACTAGCCAGGGCGACGTTAATGCCGGCATATTGAGCAGCTGTTGCTACGTTGCGGCCAACACCGCCTGGTGATTGTGATATGGCAGCTGGGTTTGACGTGTGCAGAGCCGGAGCTGTAGCTATTGTTGTATCATCTAGTGGCGCATAATCGCAAGATATGTCGGATGCTAGAGAACCAATAACCAGCAGGTCATTCTCCTTCAAGGAGCTCGGATCTTCGACAATCTCGTTCTCGCCTATAGCTGCTGGTACAACCGTGGCACTCGTACTTAATTGTGGTAATTCTGAAACAGAGATTTGGGCAGATCTGTGCATCTGTTAGTAGAAGGTCGTAAACTTGCAGGGGCCGAGTCTAACACATCTCACCCATTTACAGCTGCTTGCTTGTCCGCCTTTTTAAGTTTGGCTAATTCAACTGCAACTTTGGTCCCACGTATGATGTTTGCCTCGACCAGAGCTTTGTTTGCAGTAACAGAACCACCTTTGCTTAGCTCTCTAATCTTTTTCAACACGTATGGTGTGTTCTTCGAGCCGCGAATTCCTAGCTGGTCTGCCTCCTGTACTGCCTCTTCAATAATATTGTTTATCTCATCCTTAGACATGGCCGCCTCCTCCGGTACTGGATTAGCAAAGAGAAGACCAGAGTTTACACCAAGCTGAAATTGGGCGTAGACGATAGCAGCGGCATCTGCTTCGGTTTGTAGTGTTTGTGGACTTTTCACACCGCTGTCTCTTGAGAAGAAAGCTGGAAAGTCAACCTCGCCCTCTCTACCATCGGCAAATGTAGCGACTCCTACTCCTTGAGTCTCGAGGTACTCAAGAGTCCTTGGAATGTCTAGAAAACTCTTGCAACCACTTGACACAACAGCAACAGGGGTGCGACCCAGCTCGGTCAAGTCGGCAGAGATATCCATAGTGTTCTCTCCTCCTCTGTGTACACCACCCAGTCCGCCAGTTGCAAAGACCTTGATACCAGCCAGATGTGCCAGGACCATTGTACCAGAGATAGTGGTACCGCCATTAAGCTTCCTACCTCGCAGGCCAAGACCTCCAATGAGCCCAAGATCTCGTCGTGATATCTTCCAAGTGTCTGGACTTCCAGCAGTCGAGATTAAGCTGATCAGCTGGTCGGGGTCCATGCCGACATGGGCTGTGCCATTGAGGATGCCAATAGTAGCTGGGATACCTCCATTCACACGAACGAGTGATTCGAGACGCGAAGCGAGTGCAATGTTCTCGGGATAGGGGAAGCCTGGATTGATGTGTAAGCATCCACCATCAGGATATATCCGAGGTTCATACCATGAGTGTATATGGTTGTCTCTAGAGCAACTACAGGCTTGCCCGTATGTAATGCATCTTGTACCTCTTCCGAAATGCGAAACAGCTCGTTACGAGTAGACAGCTGCCTGCAGCTTGCGATGGACGTTGGGGGATGCGAAAACAGTCCATTCTTGATAGTTGATGTTCCTCGCCCACATCTCCCAAGTTGGAACATTGCAACTGCCGTTGACTACTTCATCGTCTGGAGTTGGTGAACGAGATATTTATGATATGATCCTCTATCAAGCACGCACAACTCCGCATCATGGCATCCATAGAGAGTACGGTGGTCGGAAGATAGACTGTGGCAGCATTATCGGCACGAACCAATCCGACGTACAAGAGCTGAGAGGATAGTGATCCCAAGGAGTGTTCATCCATACCTTACCAACCTACCCTGATTTGTATACATGTACTAGCATGTTCAAATGCAAGACTCATATCTATAAAACCTATATTATCAGTAACAGCTGACTAAGTAAGCAGAAACGATGAGGGGTCCTCGTATACATCATTCTCCGCTCCGAGATGCTGGACATGCATGGATCTCAAACAGGTTTCATGAGCAAAGGACTGGACTTTCCGCGAGCAAACTAAACTTCACCCAATTTCAACGAAGCCCTTGAGGCTTATCAACCCCATTGAAAACAATACTGCTCCGTTCTTACTGATCCAGAATCAGATACCATTGTCCGTACTCACGTCGAACACCCTGGTCTGGCTCAATCGAACTAGTCCAGTTCCTGTTGCCAATCTATCACCATGGTCCGGGTAGAGTTAGGTGGCCACCCGATCATCAGTATCCCAGGTATTGAAGTCGGAACATCCCGTACTCGCGTTCGTCAGCGCACAAGCAATAGCTCAAAATCACTCTTCACCTGGTCCTCTACCAAAACACCCCTTGTGGTAACCAGTGACACCGATGACTTTGACGATGAAATACTCTCTCACTTCCAGGAGGAGGGCTACCAAGTCACATACATGCCATACAGCGGCAAGAAAGCAGAATACAACTCGCAACTTGAGCACTTGGCCGATCCTCTGGAATTAGGAGAATCATACGCCATAGTAGGTAAGGACTAGCCATCAACAGCAGCAAAACGGTAACAGTATATCACTCACTAATCACTTACGATAGCATACGGCGATGCAGCAGCCATAGTTCTCGAAGCCTGTATGCGTCCCATGCCCAAACTAGCCGCCGTAGTAGCCTACTACCCCCCATACATGCCGAAAACCTCCGCCGACTTTCCCCCAACCCTAAACCTCCTAATCCACCTCGCCAGCAGCCAAAAATTCGGCACCCGCCATCAAAAGAACTTCCGCTATCCCAACACCCAACCTGGCTTCGCCGAATCCGATCTAGAAGAATACTCCAAGCCCGAAGCCCGCGTCGCATGGTCCCGCACCTTGACCACTCTCCGCCGCGGCTTCAACCTCGACCGCGACGACCTCGAAACAATCTGGGACAACCACACGCGTCTAGAATTCGAGACACGCGACGCCGATGAGACCATGAAAACTATGGTTCCCCAACCTTACGTCAACCACGTGCCCACTATGACCGGCGGCATCGGCCAGAAAGACCTTCACCGCTTCTACGCAGATTTCTTCATCCCCGGTAATCCTCCGGACTTCAAAACACGACTACTCAGCCGTACCGTCGGCACAGACCGCATCGTCGACGAAATGCTCGTCTCTTTCACACATACAGAGGTCGTGCCTTGGATGCTCCCTGGTATTCCGCCGACAGGCAAGACCGTGGAAGTTGCGCTCGTAGCGGTGGTATGTATCCGTGGCGGGAAATTGTACCACGAGCATATCCATTGGGATCAGGCGACTGTGCTGGTGCAGATTGGGTTGTTGGATCCGAAGTATATCCCATCTGGATTCAAGACGACGGAGCCAGGAAGGGAGAAGGAGAAGTGGAGAGATTACCTGTTTTGGGAAGGGAGGCGGCGATGAAAGTCGTTGACGAAGAGAAGGGAAAGAGCAACTTGTTAATTCCAGACTGGTGATTGTCATGTACGACGACAGTTAGGGGGGGGAGAGTTCAGTTTATGTGAGTTTGATTGTTCTGTTGCTGCCATCCGGCGATGAAGGCTTTTTGGACTTGAACCATCGAGCTCTTCTGACATATCGCGATTTCGTTATGATTTGATTCCCAAACTCTCACACGGGACACGATCACAGTGCTTAGTAGGCAGACCCATTCCACCTTTGATGAAGGAGTGTTCAAATGGGAAACATGTATCATGAACGCTTGATAACTACGTCTGTAGGTAGGTACGTATTTAGAACTTCACGTACCTGAAATACACGCTTGCGTTTTTATCCAGCTACAGGAATCTACGTAGCTTTAATTACTACCACGTCTTCCCGTGTCCGGCATACGTACCTGAGGCAGATAGACGTACTCGAGTAGGATGACTAAAGTCAAAACCGCTGCTTTAAAATATCTTCCGAACATTTCCAAAAGCAGCGCTTCGTCGATCATGAGTGACGTACGTCTATTCGGATGTACGTATGTACTTTTGATCAACAGTCGCTAGCATATTGTAGATCTTCTTACGGAGTCCTTCGACGTCCGTTACTGTAGCTTACTACGTACGTCGTAGAGTTTCGATACTACGTACTAGTTAGTACGTACCTACGTATGCAGGAGTATGGATGGCGAGATGTAGATAGGGTGATCATGATGCGCCAGGGCCTAGTGGCATCGCTTTGTAATGAAATTTTGAGCGCTGCTTTAGTATGCTGAGGAAGAGACAGAGTGTAGAGGTGACGAAGAGAGGTGACTAGCCCTTACCATGTTTGATGCAGAAGGTGCTAGTATTGCAGATGAGACTATCGACATGAGGGAGGCAGGGAGGATTATATAGGTATATATATCCTGATCGTAGCCTGTTGTGAGGTGTATTCAAACACAACAACGAACAATCACTCATCTTTACCACTTCCAGCGTCACCAATCGCACTCAACTTCAGATCCACCACAAGTGTCTCGATCATGGCTGTTTCCACCATCACGACGTCCTTCACCACCCTCCCCAACGGAATCCGGGTCTTCGCCCGCGCCGCCGGTCCAGTCAACGGCCATACAATCCTCCTCCTCCACGGCTTCCCCTCCTCATCCAACCAATTCCGTAACTTCATCCCCCTCCTCGCCTCAGCAGGCTACCGCGTCGTAGCACCAGACCTGCCAGGCTTCGGCTTCACCGAGATCCCCGATACCCTAAACTTCACATACTCATTCGCCAACCTCACCACTACGATCGCCTCTTTCCTCGACATTTCCAACATCAAGGAATTCGCGATGTATATCTTCGACTACGGCGCCCCAACAGGTTTGCGCTTAATGCTCGAAAGACCCACCGCAGTAAAGGCCATCGTCTCGCAGAACGGTAACGCATATGAAGAAGGTCTGCTGCCGTTCTGGGATCCGTTGAAACAGCTCTGGGCTGCGGATGCAGGGAGTGATGAAGGGCGAGCGCTGCGCAAAGCGATCAGTGATGCTGTGTTAAACCTCGATGCAACGAAGGGTCAATACACGGCTGGCGAACCACATCCGGAACTCATTGATCCTGCTTCATGGACTTTAGATGCTGCACTACTGCAGCGTCCAGGGAATAAGGAGATTCAGCTGGACCTTTTCAAGGACTACACGAATAATGTGAAGATGTATCCGGAGTTTCAGGTACATTTTCGAGAGTCGCAGGTTCCTTTGCTTGCGGTTTGGGGCAAGAACGATGTCATCTTTGGAAATGCGGAGGCGTTCAAGAAGGATTTGCCACGTGCTGAGGTTGAGTTATGGGACGGCGGGCACTTCTTGAGTGAAAGCCATACTTCGAAGCTTGCTGAGAGGATGTTGATGTTCTTGAAGAATCTGAAATGGTAGTGCTTGAAGGAGAGTGTTGAGGTGGATTAATCTTTATGGGTGTTTGATACTAGGTTTAAAAGTTAAATATTCTGCTTCCTTTCCATGTATTGCGACCACCTAATGTTATGATCTTTCAGATTGGCCAAGGCCTTCTTCGCTCTCTCCTCCGGACTGACTGTGCTCTGCGTCGTGCTTCGTACCCATTCTAAATCCCTTTCATGTGGTGTGGGTGGTAGAGCGTAGTAATACCACTTCCCATCGGCACCAAACTTGCGATTTGGTAAGTATGCTTCGACCGAGTAGTAGTTATCTCGGTGAAATGGAAAATCATAAGACGGCGGGCCACTCCGATCGAGGTATGCATCGGTCCCGCGTGCAACGTCCCAATCCGTCATGTGGTACAATCGCGGCTTTGAAGACGTTGCGCCTTGCTTCTTCCATTTCGAAAAGCGCAGAATTGTGCCTGTAGTGGTCGCGAGATGTTTCTCGAGGATAGCAGCGTAATACAGCGGTCGAGACATAGCGAGACGGACGACGTCGGCATTCCGCTTGAGAAGGTCTTGATTCCATTGCGGGTTTGTGCCTCGAGGTATCATAGGTATCGGCTCACGGTTGGCTAAATTAGTCTGCCAGTGGTGCAAATCGACAAGGAGGCATAAGTTGTTCCAAGCGAAGACGCAGGTCATACATGTGCATACTGAGTAAGGATCAACCATTTCGATATGTTGGTGGTAGGATTTCCGGTGAATGTTCATGAGTTCCTGGCGTTTTTCACTGAGTAAACCTGTATGGAACTCCTCAGGTACACTCTTGAATGGAACTGGTAGCGGGAAACAGCGATACAAGATCCAGTACCGACTCCTGATGACATCCTTCGCGATCAGCTTCTCGTTTTCAGTGATGAAATCCCTCATTGAGTGAGAAACCCGTGTCAACCGGAAGATGTCTGAAACGTGTAACCAGCCCAGAACCTCGGTGAGAATCTCGCTAGGTAGATCCAGTAAACTCATATCTGTCGATTTACTTGCAATCCTCAATGACTTCTTGGTCTGCCGTTTCTGCAACCTTTCAGTCTTCTTGGAGTGAAGTGGTAATGTGGTCGTTGTGTCGACTAAAGGTTCTTCTTCGACCTCCGCTCTTGTCAACTTCTTGTGCCGTCTGCGCGACAGCTTGGGTGTTTCAATGGCATATTGAGCGCGTAATGCTGCCGCGGAGTTGATATCAGGAGCTGCAGCCAGCGATGGTGTCGCTTGAGCTTCTTTTAACTCTTCCGGAGCCATCGTACTTTGTTCACCTGGACACTCCATTTCCTCGGATTTGTGATCGAGGCGATTGCAATGTCAAGGCAGCTCTGGAAAAATTAGGCACGCTCTCAGACAATAACATATAAAACTTTCATTTATTTCACCTGATCTTAATGGATTCCTTCGATATGCCAAGAATTTGCCACTCTGGTATAATAGAGGCAAAATTACGGTTGTTCCCGGCAGCGTTCGGTGACGCGAAGAGCGAGTTACGTACTGTGTTTTAAGGGCAAAGGATAAAGGGGGTAGATGGGTCTCGTTAAATACATACACTTTTCTTCATCACTTGTTACAACCAGTATAACAAGCGTGGTTCATTTACTATACCTACCAAGTAGCTCTACGCAATACGTACGTACGTACCTTGTTGCATGGGTATTCATTGATACCATACCAGGTCCCCGACATCAGATCCATCGTTCTGAAATCGTAACCATTCAAACCTCCTCGTCCTGAATAATGTCTCCCATCCTCCACAACAACCGCTCGTAGTCCGCCTGTACTTGACTGTCTGCGAACAAAAAACTCTGTGTACGCCGCAAGAATGCAGACTCATGCGTCGTGAATAGTCGCCACACCTCATGCATCACACCACGAATCTGCTCGTCACGGAAGTCCTCAATGTGGACCTGATGCTCGGCAATCTCTGGTTCAACCTCATCTGTCGAGCCGTGATACATGGTTTCAGCTTGTGAAATGGTTCGAAAAGTTTGGGTTTTTCGAGACAAATCCGCTTCCGTGGGATAAATACCACGAGAAGGATCACGATTGCAGCCTGCACAAGGGTTGCCATGCGCGTAGGCTTCGATGGCGCATGGCACATGCATGGCACAACCGCAGGTACGCTTGCGGATCACAGGCTCCTGATCCGTGAAAGGAATGTCACACCGTGCACATGATAGCGTGTTTTGCTCGAAGCAACCGATGTGAATCGAAAGGTTAGTCATGGCTGCTTGTTCGCGCGTTAGCTCCTCACCTTGTTGGAAAGACATATTGTCTGTTGATCTGGCTGGTCTTGCTCGGATATGTTCTTCGGATTCGTTGCAGGACAGAGGTAGCACAGCAACCATCTCGGATTATGGTGTTTGTAGATTCGGATGTTCTGGAAGTTCTGATCCGGTGAGAACAGGAGAACCGAGCGGCGGTCTTTAATAGTGGTTCAGGTGGACCTCAGGCTCATAGAATAAAGAAAGTATGAAAGATGGGGAGAAGAAAGAATAACCAGCATGGACAGCATTGTCAAGAGCTTGTGTTTTTGATGTCTCTTTATTGTCAAAACGAAGACTGAGCATGAGTGATCGAGATCCAGCACAAGCTTCTATCCAACTTGATAGCTGCGACATCTAGAATGTTGGTCGCATGGGTAAAATTAAGTGCTCTTCAGTCTTGATTTCGCCTCGCCAATGAACAAAATGACACGAAATGGCACTGAGCCTGTAGTCCTGCTGAACGACTCTCAAAACAACAATGCACCCACACACAATCAACCTTCGTTGTTTACACCCTCTTCCGTATCTTTGATTTTCCTTTCCCCACAATCACAGTGCTGTTGCCTTTACCTTACATTGTTCGACTTTTAAGACTTAGAAAGGATTAGGTGGATCCCACTCCCATTCCTCCCTTCGTGAATCCTCCGCTCTTCTTGCTTCCATGGTTGCTCTAGCAGCCCGCACCGTTGTTTGGTAATTCGCATCAGCTTGCGCCCAGCCAACCTCAAATCGTGTATCGGTCACAGCTGTGCCAGCACGCCGAGCGGCAAACGCATTCCAACCACCAATAGCTTGGAGAGACTGGTGGCGTGCTTCAACATCTTCTGTGTTGGCTCCAGTGTCTGCTAGAAGTGTATTTTGAGCACCTCCATTTCCGTAAACAGCAAGCGATGTGTTTGGGAGGTCCTGCTAGTAAGCTCTTGTAGTTTCTCGCAACTGTACCAGGACGCCTCCCGACTGTTGTTGCTGGATGATTCGGGCCTGAGTTACTGCCTCACGAAATTGTCGCTGAGCAGTATACCCTGGCTGTTGTTCGAAGGCCTCGTGCCCGAGCTGATCGTAACGATTTGCCCGATCGTTCCAGTATCTCCTCCATCTGACAATTGGAGCATTACTAGGGCTGTCAGTTTCACCAGCGGTTGGTTCAAATGGAGTTGCCGAAGAGGTTCTGTGGTGTGTATGACCTTTCAGGCATCCTCGACACCAAGAGCACAAGCAGCTGGTTCTGAGCCATCGCCGAGCGCACTCAGCATGCCAAGAAGTACCGCAGTCATCGTGCTGCCAGGTACCTTCACCATTGTTAAGCTCTCCTTCTCTCCAGGATTTTTCAAGCAGATCTTCCAAGCCTATTGGACACTGGTTCTCTCGAGAACTCAGAGGATCGATAATGGAGACACCAGCGAGGCTGCTGACTTTCTGTGACATTTTTTCGTGGTCGCGACTGCGATAGCTAGAATTGGCAGAAGGAGCTTTCTTATAGATTTGGTATCTAGATTCTTGTCTTCTGATAGTAGATCTCCTTGACTGGTAGTCGAGAAGGTGAAGGGATAAGTAAAATAGTTGAAGATGAAGTTGGTCGCAGATCACAAAGTGGCAGAAATGAGACAATGCAGGTGATCAATAGGGACTGTAGTGAAACTGATACCACATGATGCCTTCACTTTGTGCACAGCCTTAACTTGTCGTGTACAGGGCTAGAACACACGGAACATCGCTCGTCTTGGCTGGTCGCTCTGTTCAGTCTTATCATTAAATGAAATGACGTCCAGGTTCCTTGCTTACATATTGATTGGATGTGGTGGCGTTTCGGAATCTGTTCTTCGCGGGATTTAGCCAATGCCTTTTGTAGTTGTCCGTACTGGTCTTTTGAGTTCTGTTCGTGCGATGGAACGATTCGTACCAGGCATGACGTCTAGACATCCTCATTTTTGGTTTCACAAAAGTATAAGGCTGATAGATATACATTATAAGGACTCGAGAAATCAGATGGGTATCTGTTGTTAAGATACTACCCTCCAAATTGGAAGTCTGCAATAAAGGATGATTCTTATGCATGGTTATTTCCAACTGCCTACCTTATATGGTTCCCTCTTTGGTTGTTTGGTTGTTCACCTCGTCGCTTGTCTGCTTGCTTGCCTGGCTGGTTGCTTGAGACATACGCTAACACATGCTATGAGTATCAATGTCTGACCTTGTCCCCTGAACACTGCTTGAGCAGGAGATTGAGGGGATCAACAACTTCACTGCAAATAGCAGGCTTTCAGACCTGTCTTAGCGTCTTTGAAACGCTGTCGTACCGAAGTACTGGAACTGGCACCGGATTCTTTGAAAGAACGCATTGGACCGCGTGTTGCAAGTGTTGTATAGGTACGGCAGCATTGTCCAACAAGCTTGCTTGCATCAGGGTAGTCTGTCTTGTTGCCTTGTCACTTGCAGGTTTTCAGTCCTGAGGATTTGGGTTAGGCCAGCATCAAAGATTTCAGCATGGCACACAAAGATTCAACTTCTTGTTCTGGCTATAGGTAAGGGATGAGCGGGATGCTCATCATGCTGCAAGGTAATGCCGCAGTTCCACGTTCTAGCCGGTTAACACACCACATCCATAGTTGGTTGACCTCCATTATGGATCATCACGGTGTCTCACGCAAGGTTGCTGTCGTTTTACCGGCTATCTTGATAATGAATATGTGCACAGCACTGGAAGGCTTACCTTTCTGGGCTCATGAGGCTGGCCCCTTGCAACTAGAGAAATAATCAGTGATAGCGGTCATCTTTGGACCACCTGTTGCACTTTCTCCACCAGTCGTCAGCCTCTGTCCAGCTGTTGCAAGGAGCTCGCCAACTATCTTGCAAATGTGATATCACAAGCGAGTGATGTTCGATTCTTGCTTTCTGTGGTTCATGTCACCCAACAAGTCCAGGCTAAATAAGAGCTGTGGAGTGGCCGTCCAAAGCGGCAGGTGCGCCGAAAGTCATGCTTCCACTTGCTAGCTGCTTGTGCCCCGCAAATACTGATAAGTATCTAGCTTCGACTTTGTCTACCCAGGTATCTATGCCTGGAATTTTGGACGTCGAAGAGTTGTGGCTGAATTGCTGCAACTTCTATGGTGGGGCATCTGGCTTCAACTTGTGCTCAGACCTTGTGAAAAGGTAGCTATTATGTGGATTGAGCCACGTGCTGAAAACATTCAGCTACCAGCCCGAAACAGCATATGCGGACGTTTATCGTCTCCAGCGTATACGACATGACCAGGGTACGAGCTGAAATGCATCATCCTGGAGCAGACATGACCACCAGCCTACACTATCCGTTTTGAAGAACCATCGTGGTGAGAATTACGCGAGCTGAGACCATGTGATAATGGAGCTGGTGCAAACAGTCTGTGTCGTGCACAGATGTGTGTAAGCTACGACCGTCAACATGCCCCTCGATACTCGTCCTCGCGTCAAGGCAATCGAGGGTCAAGTACTTAAGGGTATCCGGTACTCACTTCGCTTGTGTCTCTGTTTTTCACAGACCTTCACAGACATTGAAGTTTCTGGAATTTACTAATTTCGCTCTCAATCAGCAACCATTGAGTTGCAAAGGCATATTAGCAGCAGACTCCAAACTAGTTTCGGTCTAGTTGATGTTGCGGTTGGTAAGCCATACTAACCACTTCAGTAGCCCAACATGAGTACTTCCACAATCAGCAAGCAATCAATATTAGCCCCGGCTAACACGTCTGGCGCTCCCGCCCGGGACCCTCCGCCATTCGAAACGACAGGGCGTGGCCTCCTCACCCTCAAAAGTGCTGGTCCGATCCAGATGGGTTTCTGGGTGCCCAACCGTGTCTACGCAACTGTCAAGTTTCTCGCCCCACTTCGTCAACACATGAACACGCTTCGAGATTCCAAAAATGTGATTCCGTTGCATGGTGCAGTGGCGAGCTTCAAAGTATGGGTAACTTCCAACAGCACTTACCGCATGTGGGTCAACTCGATGATCGATCAGGCCAATGCCTTTGTACAGACACTTGATGATCGTACCAAGGCCGAGATCGAGACATATGGAGATATTATTCATATTGCTGACTACGATGAGTTCTTCGAAATTCTCAATGTGATAATTCACACCTCGCCCTCGTTCAACGATACTGTCCAGGTTGGTACCCCGATGAATGCCTTCCTTGCTGTTAGTATGGGTACACAGGCTGGAGTTGCTCTGTTCCATGATGCCATGTTCAATAGTCAATTCAAGACTGTTCTCAATGCCTGGAACCAATTCCTTAAGAGCTCACAGTCCCTCGATAAGCTCGATATAAACGACCCTGAGAAGCCCGGCTCGTGGATTTCTAAGGCAGCATTCGAGGCAAATGTGTGGAACCAGATGCAATACGATTCGACCAAGCCCGGCTATGGCTTCGATTCGTGGAATTCGTTTTTTATTCGTCCGTTTATTGACGGCGCTCGCCCTTTTATGGGAGACGCAGCTCAGGTCGTCAACGTCGGCTGTGAGACGACCCCGTGGGCCTACATGGACAGCGTTGCCTACGAAACTGATTTCTGGGTCAAGGATGTTCAATATTCCCTTCTCGACTTGTTTGGTGGCCGACAAGATAAGGCCGCCATGTTTGCTGGTGGTCAGGCCTACCAGGGCTTTCTCTCCGCCACCCACTACCATCGTTGGAACTCGCCAGTAACCGGTCAGCTCGTCGCTTCCTGGCTCGAGCCCGGCACGTACTTTGCACAGAGACCCTCGCAAGGTGAGACCGTAGGTACTTGGGAGGGCACTGAATCTCAGCCATATCTTGGGCACGTTGCTGCCCGTGCCATCTTCATATTCAATCATCCCGTTTGTGGTTATATTGCCATGATTTGCATCGGCATGGTGGAAGTCTCAACCTGCGTCATTGAACCAGCATACCTCATCGGTGACTCTGGTAAGCCGAAGGATATCGCTCGGTCGGTTGAGATCGGACACTTCGAATTTGGTGGATCGACACATATACTCCTGTTCCAGAAGGACAAGGTGGTGCTTGCTGAATGGGCTTGCAAACCTCTGGAGCATCACCAAGATAAGCAGCCAACAGCCATGGGAACTGTTATTGCCATCCCATCTCCTCAAGCAACAGGCTAGTGGTCGTGCCACTCTCATTGAGGAGGACACCGCTGATGGGCATACCGTGGTGTGAGACAATCGATCAGCAGCTCACATGAGCAGACCTATAATGCTGGCACTTTGAGACAACCATTTAGCTTGTTATGCTCCTCACTCCCACGAACAAGGAGCCGGCAACATCATTGAGAGCAACTAACATGACTTTAGGTTTATAGCGTCTCCCCAAAACAAAATCAATAAAATTGTGTCTCTTTGAAAGGTCTCCGCCCAAACATTTCCGATCATTCATATTTCTATCTGTTTGTATTGCGCACGCATTGCCTTATCCTGTCCATTTTATGCAAGGTCGTCACTTACCTTACGTGCATCAACTATTGGTAGTGATCTGTGGCCGTTGGACTATCAGCTGGTCAAGAAGACGAAGGACTTGCGGCGTGCTTGCTCCTGTTTCGCCCGCCGAATATCGAACTGCAGCTACTTTTACTCTATGACCCCATCTGATGGTCCATCAACACATGAGCAACTCGAGACTTGCTAGACGTCTTACGAACAATGCCACTCCTCTGAAACGACATCGCTTCAGGGTGTCGCTTTTCGTTGTCCATGCTCTACACGAGGAAGAGCGAATCTGCTTCGATGGTATATCTTTTGTAAGACATCCCAGCTTGTGGAGATTCACTACTACCATCTACCTACACTAGCATCAAAATCTGGCTGAAACTTCCTCATATACGACGTATCATCCCTCTTCCGTAAACCACAGTCCAGATATTGCTTATGTAGCCGTGCCAGCTTCTCCCTATCTAGTTCCACTCCCAAACCCGGAGCAGTAGGCACATCAACACCACCACCAACCCATCGCAATGCACCATCAACAACGACATCCTCATCCCTGCGTTTCCAGGGCCAATGCGTATCACAAGCATAATCCAAGTTCGGCGTCACAGAAGCCAGATGTGTCATAGCAGCAAGCGATATACCAAGATGGCTGTTCGAATGCATTGACAGGCGCATACCCCAGGTAGCGCAGATACCTGCCAGAACCTGGGACTTGCGGAGGCCGCCCCAGAAATGGTGGTCGGAGAGAATGACCTGTACTGCATTTTGTAAGATGCTGATTGGGAGCTGGGAGAAGGCTACGACAGCCATGTTGGTGGCTAGTGGCATGGATGCTTGCTTTGCGACGGCAGCCATACCTTCGATTTCTGGGGCTGGATCTTCGAGATATTCGATCATGCCTTCTAGTTGCTTGGCGACCCATATCGATGTCTCGATCGTCCACCTAGCGTTGGGATCTAACCTCAGTGGCACGTCGGGGAATGCGGCATGTAGTGCCTTGATAGCTTCGACCTCCTGAGCCGGCGGGAAAACTCCACCTTTCAATTTGATCGCCTTGAAACCGTACTCGTCAATGATTTTCTTCGCCTGCTTGACCACACCTGCAGGGTCAAGTGCTTCGCCGTACTCATCATCTGGCTCTCCTGGATGACCTGGCCATTTGTAGAATAGATATGCCGAGTACTGAACGTTATCTCTTACTCGGCCGCCGAGCAGGTCACAGACGGGTATGCCGGCCAACTTGCCTTGTATATCGAGACATGCAACTTCGAACGGCGAGAACACTTTATCTGCAACGGACGCTGTAGTGACCATGCCAGCCATGCCATCACCGCCAGTAGTGGTGTCCGCTACCAATGATTCGACACATATGTTGTAGATTGTATTAGTGTCGTAAATAGACAGACCTTTGAGCTTAGGAGCTACCTTCCGCAGTCGTTCCAGATGCGTTGAGTCTCCGTATGATTCGCCCAGGCCATAGGTATCGTCTGTGATCACCTCGACGACGCTGCGCAGAGCATATGGTTCGTGGACACCGACACTGTTGAGCAATGGCATGTCGTGAAAAGCAACGGGTGTGATGACGATATCTTTGATCCTTGCGGATGGAGATATGTTTCGCTCCTTTACAGCCATCGTGTTGACCTGTTGACGTTTTATGACAACAACTGATAAGCACTCAGGAGCTGAACACTACAGAAGGTACTTTGCTTCGATATCGTTGCACAATGAAGCCTTGTAGACGGCTATGTTCCCGCCCCCGCCTCGCGTTTATACTCTCATATACATCTATCAAAGGGGTTTCCTCAGAGTATGAGGAAACACTAGCTTCTTCTGACCATACCCCGGATATGCTGAGGGCATCTGTTACAGCGGAATCCGGCACGTTTCCCCGTACGCATTGACACGGAAAAGCGGAGAATATTACCTAAGCACCATCTCCGCTCCGACGGAAGAAGGCTCGGTGGAGACATGACCCGATGGAACAAAGGTTGGTCTGGCTTACAGTACATTCGTATTCTCGGCGTGCCTCTGAGCCATGGGGGAGATCCGATTCCACAGGGCAGCTGAAGTACGAATTGCTCAATTTCATCACTAGTTGTTGAGGCCACCACTCTCTGTCGATACCTCACATTTCTCACGTCAAGCTTCTGAGTATGCAGATGGGTTATTACTCGAATCGATCGGTCGATCGCTGAGCTACGATTGTTTACAATAGCATTGCTATCTAGTTCTGAATGAGTGTGGCATGCTCATGTTAGTCGTGTTAGGGTGGTTCGGGGGTCTAGTAGTTGAAATGATGTTCGCGGGAGGAGACTTTGCATAGACTGATCTTTGGCTTGACCAACGCATTGTATGAAATAGAGGGTGAACTTATACCAAAACAATTTGCCTAATGTTGTCATGACCATGTTGCAACAGCTCACCCTGCATCACACCATTCACATAAGCATCACCAACCAAGCGGTACGTTTCAAGCTCCTCCGCTTTTCGAAGCACAAAGAATACGGGTGCACCGTTGAATATCGCAACACAATTCGTGATCAGGGCCCTCTCAGGCACAAGGCCAATTCGCTTTGAGCTTGTGACACAAAAGCGTTCACCTGTGGTATTCTGGAGCATCGTTTGGATAAAATCTCTGTCCTCTTTTGGCATGACACCAAAATGTAATTTTGTGCTTGTCATGGTCTTTGATCTTGTTCCAGATACATTGAAAGTTGCCCTCCAACTATCAAAAATGTCTCGAAGAAGTCCTGGAGGCGAAGTGCCCCCATGTCCGATGCCGTGC
>Ga0181469_100006_pt1 | contig 55846 bp, 50 predicted proteins | sample InSIn2SAF170_2_FD_119081 | JGI IMG/M metagenome (GOLD analysis project Ga0181469, IMG submission 119081) | Clean room microbial communities from NASA Spacecraft Assembly Facility at Jet Propulsion Laboratory, Pasadena, California, USA -... ... | reverse complement strand
GTAGGTATGTGGCTTTGATGTCGTTGCTTTCGGCTGGAGTGTTGACGTACGAGGACTGTGGGGGACATCAGATCAAATCAGATCAGATCAGATCAGATCAGATGAGTTTAGCTCGTAGGGATGGGATGATGGAGTTGGGACTATTGTGAAGGGAGAACGGAGTGCACATTTGTTTAGTCGGATAATTTGATTCTGTGCGGTGAGGTGACGGGTAGTTGTGCTGGGGAATTCTTGCGCGCGGAGGGCTTCAGAAGGGAAACTGGTTTTGTTTTGGGAGTTTGGTTGTTGGTGTGAGAAAGCTATATAGGTGGATTAGTGTTCTGGCTAGATATCGGGATGTTCGAAATGGTGTTGCTTTTGGCTATAGACTATACTGTAGATTGTTGTCTTCGGAGGGTTGTGTTCTCTCTTAATGGGTGCGGTTCGTAGGCGTGACGATTGGAGATTTCGTGTTAAGGCGTGCACCTGGAATATCGCGTCAGTTAATTAGTAGCCTTTTTGCTTGTGGGTTTGTCCTGTTTGTCAGCTTGGTTATGTACTGTCAATTCTCAAGTTGTGCCACTCTGATCTGCTATGCTTAGTATGTGAAATTGTGTCAATGATTTTCATTTCTTGTCATGGTTTAGGGTATCCTAGCACCTGCACAAACATGCTGGATTCTTTGCTGCGTAGAATGTGGTATCATATGCAAATAAGAGTCCTCCTCTAAGCATCATACCGCATGTTCTTCCACCCCGCCCAGTATCAGGGTTTCGACATGCTCGGGAGCTGTTGTGGCATCTTGTCATGCTTGACCGCATTTTCGATCATCCTGAAATGCCATTTTCATTCAACTGCCACCATCGACGCTGCACTGTTGGAACAGCTATCTCAATCGAGATCCGCAAAACAAACTTATATCGAAGATGGGTACAACATAACTCTAACTGAAGCACCGAACGATCGAGGAGGGAGGTTGTGCGCGAACTTGGCTCGGACGATGCCGCCGTTGCCGTGTGGTCTTGTAACTTTGCCCCAGATGACTCTGATCTTCGTGCCTTGTCGTTCTCGGGCAGCTCGGTAGATGAATGCTACTTTCTTTCCTAGGTAGAATCTGTAGATCCAATTGTTAGTGGCCGTTTCTCACATGTACTACATCCACCTTGGCCGGCTTGCAGTCGATGAATATAGATGCTGAATGATCGAGGATGGAAAAGCTTACTCTGCTGACTTTGTGCTATCGACACCTTCAATCTTGAGTAGTGATGTGTTGGGGTTTGTGTTTCGCTTGCCGCGTTGGTACGACAGGTGCTTGCCCTTGACGTATACTATACCATCCCATTGTTAGCATTGCTCTTTTCGTATTCGTGGTTGTCGCATTCGATTTTGAGAGTGTTCGTGTTCAGTAACTTACATCTGTGACCCGCTGCGGAAGGCATCTTGTCGGTTGATTGTGTGTTTTGTTGTAGAGAATGTGGGCAAGTAGTTCGTGGGCGCAAAGTGGTCGTCGTCGAACTTTGTGGTGAAAGTGTTCCCCGAATGTGCGACCTATGGAGAAGCGCAGTTTGTCTGCCAAGATGTCGAGATTAAATCACGTGCTTTCACAGTCGAAAGAATCCAGTGTGCTGCCAAGACTTCATCCACTCCATACAGTACGTTTATCCAGCGAGCCTGAGAATTGTTCTTTTCCTATTTCTGCCCTTCACAGGGTGTTCATATATCCCATCACGAACCAACGCCGAGAAACCTCATGATGGTGCACTGGTTTGGAAACACATGTCACAAAGACTGCATTGGTTCAGCTACGGACAACATCAATGCATCTAATGTGATTGATCCCTTGAAGTGTTCCATTACTATTGGCTGAGTAATCATGAAAGGAACCATCAAATCATCAAAGCATCAACATGAATATACATTGTACAATAGCAGACGGAGTTGAAAATGATGATCGATATGGGCAAGGTATTCTACCACTTCAAGTGGCCATTCTCCACGACCTTCACATTCAAATTAGCACTTACTGAAAGTACGCGCACGAATTATTGACTTCAACGTTCGTACCTGTCACTTGACAATCTGAATATTAGGTGCATCATCAAACGACACGCGCACATTGTTGTGTAGATGGATGATTTGTAGAGAGCACCACCCAGATGAATGACGGGTCATCAATTTGCCAACTATCCTAGACTTAGGTGTAACTACAGACAGTACGGTAGGGACTCTGTTCTTAGTGCAGCATGAAGATAGACATGTCGTGACTTCAGGAGATGTACTCGACTAATAGCAGTGTTGGGAAAGGGGCCACAATCTACCTGGCCTTAAATTGCACTTCACGGTGGCAGGCTGGTCTACCTGATCTGGTTATGGCCCGGTTCGGCCGATTCGGTCGACCAGCAGCTGGACCCTGGCATCCTCTTGGAAATCGATAAATGTATTTAGAGTATTCCACACCAAAGTACTTTCTTTGTGTCATCTCATCGGAGCTCACAAGCATAACTAAGTAGATATTCTCTACTACACATTGCATAACATGAGAGTTGACGGCGCAAAGAGCACCGGCTGATAGCTAGTGATTGGCAAAACCGGCCATCAGCGAATAGACTGAGTGGGAGAAACTGACTATTAAATTGTGATTGAGAAGCAGCTATGGAAAAGAAATTGAGGTGCAGATTAGGTTATCTCCTGCGGAAGTGTTTTTATGAAGAGAATGATGTATAGCACGAACCCCCCGCTATATTCCCCCTGATCGAGTCTGGCATGGACAACTATCCCAGCCGAACCACCCACACGCTAAGCTCGAGCATCATGGACGGCGGGCTGAATTCCAGATGTGTGAAAGACAATCACCCCTCGTTGAGGTCATGATAAAACGCGATTGAATTTGCTTACTGATACCACGGTGTCGTCTTTCCCGGGAGATTTGGTTATCTCATATCCCCGTAATTAAATATTCGAATCAGTGGCTTGACGTCACTTTGACCATTGGGCTGTGTGTACAAGCTTCAAAGTTCTTTCACTATTGTCGGTGTAAACGAGTGAGACGCCAAAGTTCGGGCTATTTCTCCCCACCATTTATCGCCGTACAAACATTTCCGCCGTGATAGTACAGAGAGTCTCCGCCAGGCGTGCCAGTGTTATCTTCTGTAACCATTAGTATCTGTTGTTCATTTAGCATTCTACACTGTTTCCAACAGCATCGGCATCATGTCGAACACAATCGTCAAGCCAGACGAGCCCCAACATGCTGGGTATGTTGCTGTTACACCGCCATAACTTTTGTTTGAGAGCCTTACTAATGCGATATGTGTGCAGGACTGTCGAGCTCAAAGAGAATACAATTATTGTTGTCCTCGGAGCTTCTGGTGATCTGGCAAAGAAGAAGACATTCCCTGCACTATTCGGTCTGGTTCGTTGCTCACTTCACAATATGTGGCTCCAGCTTACCCAACCGCAGTACCGAAATAAATTCCTACCGAAAGACATTAAGATCATTGGCTATGCACGAACGAAGATGGACCGTACCGAGTACCTCAAACGAGTCAAGCAGTACATCAAGACCCCAACGAAGGATGTGGAAGAACAGCTAGATGCTTTCTGCGAACTCTGCTCTTACCTCAATGGCCAATACGATGAAGATGAGCCTTTCCAACAACTCGACAAACACCTTGAAGACCTCGAGAAAGGCCGAAAAGAGAACAACAGAATCTTTTACATGGCTCTGCCGCCCAGTGTATTCATCACTGTATCCCAACATTTGAAGAAGAACTGCTACCCTAAGAACGGCATTTGCCGAGTCATCATTGAGAAGCCATTTGGCAAAGATTTGGGATCATCTCGGGAGCTTCAAAAAGCGCTTGAGCCAGATTGGAAAGAGGAGGAGATTTTCAGAATCGACCACTATCTCGGAAAGGAGATGGTCAAGAACTTGTTGATTCTCAGATTTGGTAACGAATTCCTAGGCTCAAATTGGAACCGCAACCACATTGCCAATGTACAGATCACGTTCAAAGAGCCATTCGGCACAGAAGGTCGTGGTGGCTATTTCGACGAGTTCGGTATCATTCGGGACGTCATGCAGAACCATTTGTTGCAGGTGCTGACTCTGCTCGCCATGGAGCGACCGATCTCATTCTCTCAGGAAGATATTCGAGATGAAAAGGTGCGAGTACTCCGAGGCATGCCTGCTATCGAGCCCAAGAACGTCATCATTGGACAATACGGCAAGTCACTTGACGGCACAAAGCCCGCATACAAGGAAGACGACACAGTACCCAAAGACTCGAGATGCCCAACATTTTGTGCAATGGTCGCATACATCAAGAACGAAAGGTGGGATGGTGTTCCTTTCATCATGAAGGCCGGCAAAGCCCTCAATGAGCAGAAAACTGAAATTCGAGTCCAATTCAAGGACGTCACATCTGGCATCTTCAAGGATATCCCACGAAACGAGCTCGTCATTCGAATTCAGCCCAACGAATCCGTCTACCTCAAGATGAACTCCAAATTGCCAGGTCTGTCCATGCAGACTGTTGTTACAGAGCTCGACTTGACCTACCGACGACGGTTCTCCGATCTGAAGATTCCAGAGGCCTACGAAAGTCTGGTGCTTGATGCCCTCAAAGGTGATCACAGCAATTTCGTTCGTGATGATGAGCTTGATGCCAGCTGGAGGATCTTCACTCCTATCCTGCACTACCTTGACAGCAAGAAGGAAATCGTGCCGATGGAGTATCCATATGGTTCTCGTGGTCCAGCTGTGCTCGACGATTTTACTGCTTCCTATGGTTACAAGTTTAGTGACGCAGCTGGTTACCAATGGAACGTGGCTTCTAACAAGTCTGCGCTGTAGAGACAGACAGCTATCTCAATTGCAGAGACGGGAGTCCTCCTTGATAGATATACTTGACTGCAGAAAAAGTATAGACTTTACAGCACAACGTTACCATGCTATTCGAATTTCATCAAGAAATACCTGTGATAGCTAACTCAAAACTGCACCCTGGAGCCCTTCCCACGACAAGATTCCCACCCGATCGACATCCCTCCCATCTCATCTTTTGATCTATTCTATTCACCCGAATAGTTTCCCCGGGGGCCTCTCAAGCACTCAATCAAGCCAGAAACACCGAACCGCATTGCTCTAAATTAAACTACTTATACATGTACTTAGATACCTATGCTCGCACCTGAGTCCCTCCCCAATGCACCAATTGCTATATCTAATATGTCCACAAGCGACTCTCCACTTACCTGCTGCAAGTATTCTTCCATCGTGGTCATTTTTTTCTAGAACCAAGGAAATGGGGGGATCGTGTCTAAGTGCCCGTGTCGTTGCATACCTAGGTACGTAGCGAGACCATGGGCTGGATTTCGACGGACCGGGCTAGAAACGTCCCATTTCTGATTTTGAAAGCAACTCCCCGGAGCCCTCCATGTCAATACTCCAGCTTAGCTTACCCGAAGTCGAGCACTTCTCCTACCTACCCTTCTTCCACCTCTCACAACCCCTTCCTGCACCCACATCCATCGGCCTTAAGGCGAGATAAGTCTCAGACAACACCGCAGAATTACAAGCACTGATTTTTGCTAGCTCCTGCGACTTTGAGTCGGCATCTCCCTCGACTATGGTGTACTCCCCGACAATGTATTTCTAGGATTTCATGATGGTTTCCCGAGGTTTTTGTGAACATGAGGCGTTATGAGACCTGCGTATCCGTGTTCTAGCAACTCACGCGTAAACAAGAGCCGTAGTATAAGGAAGTAAGTACGTACGTAATGTAATGTACGGCTAGGAAGTAGAGTACCTCTCTGGAATCGGGATTAGTGGTCTTGAACATGATTTGATAGGTTTATGGTTAGAGGTAGGGGGGGTGCTGGTTATGTGACTGTATGACTACGTAGGGAGGTAGGTAGGTAGGTAGGTAAGTAAGCTCGACTACTTCTATAAGTCTTCGAGTTCGGTTCTTAGGGGGCAGGGTATCTGTACATGGATACGTAGATGGATATGTGTGCACATATCTGCTGCGTGTTTGGGAGGATTGAAGATTGCTTGCTTGCTTGCCTACTTACTTACTTACTTACTTACCATACATAGGGATGTTGATCGACATTCTTTACTGCTGGCTCCGGTTCGGTTGGTGTTGGGGGCTTGTCCGATTGAGGTTGAGCAGGTATGGGATCTTGGTGTTGCTTGACTTCTGCTCTGGGGTCGTTTTTGTTTCTCGAGTCATTTGAGTCTTTATCCTTGGATAGACGAGTACGTATTCGGGGGTGTTGTTGTCTTGATATCAGCAAAGGTATATGATATTGTGGGTAGTGTATGTATGTAAAGAACTATTCCCTTAGCTGTCCTGGTGCTCTGAACCGTGCAGCAGATATGAAAGCTGGACAGTCTTGAGTTTATGATACAGCGAAGAGCTCCTGTATCATCGTACTTGCTCAGCTGTGTCCTCACGCCGATTTATGTGTACTTCTGGAGTTCTTCTGAGCTCAGGGTGTTCGAGTCAGTACTTCCACTCCGAGTCACCACCTTTATTGCCGTTACCTTTGAGCTCGTATTTATCGTCGAGATAATCCACTGCCGACTCAGCATGCGGCTGTACCTGCTGGCTATCTAGTCTGGTCGTCTTCGACCCTTCACCTTCCTTCTGCACTGTACTTTGCGAGGATTGCGTCGAGGAGCTGTTCTTGTGATCCTTGTACTTGGAGTCTGGATCTTGTCAGTGGGTTTCAGGTCGAGAAATTCTTGCACAGTCCTTACGTACTCTTGTTAGCAGCTTGGTTCTGATCCTGTCCTCTAGACATCTTTGCGTTCTTGGCTTCTCTTTCCTCTGTACCACTTCGAGATCGATGCGAAGCTCTTAGATTCTCAGGTGTAGTCGTTGGAAATTCCCCTGCAGCAATGCTTGGTACTGGTGGTGTGTCCCGTGCAGCTTCTTCAAGACCAGGGAGCAGTTCTGTATATTGCTCGGAGCTTTCCTGCCTTTCCTCCTTGATTCTTGCTTTATTCGAACTTGTTGTGTTGGCTGTTCCTAGTTTGCCATCATGGTGGTTTCCTCTTGGGCTTACTACACTCAAGTAAAGAAACGAGCGGGCCTTTTGATCTGCAGCGTTGAATTAGCGCACGACTGGTTGCTTCTTCTTGTGTCTTTCTTTGGCAGAGTCTTTCGAATTATTGTCTCCTCGAAAGTTAGTGCTCATAGTGGGAGTGCTGTTGGACACGGAACTAGGCTCTAAGGAAATGGTTTTGGTAGGCCTCAATTGTTCACGAGGAGTTCTGTCTTCTGTGAACTGTGTGGTGACCGTATGAACAGTGGCATCCTTCACTGTAGTTGCTACGGTAGAGGACGGCACTTGGTCTGGTGGGTGATTGGTAGACGCAGATGATTTTCGGTCGGGAATATCGGGTGGCGCTGTCCTTACTGTATCGTAATCTTTCGTTGGGTCCTATAAGATGTTTAGATCGTAGCCATTGATTGTAAGACCACACTCACCTCAATTATCGAGCAATCAGTATCGTCCGTTGATGCTCTCATGTCAGGTGTCTGTGTAGACCTCTTATCCTTTACCGGGGAATTTCCCCTTACCATAGGAGGCGCTACCACATTCTGCGACACCTCAGTATCAAGGTTTGCTGCTTCAGGTTGAGCGAGGACTTGCTGATCTGCCTTGGCCTTATCCTCTGATGCAGCTCTGCTAGCTTCAAGAAAGTTGCGTTTGTTGGACTTCCACTTGTCCCCCATAAAGACTATGATACTAGCTTTCATGGCAACCAGCTGAACTGGAGGGCCACCATTGGGTTGAAACCTTAAGACAGCCGCTTGAGGGCACACCAGTTGTCCAACCAGCATGTCGACGGGAGGAGAGGTTGGCTCTTTCATGTTTGTCGAATTATCCAATTCCATAGTAGTATCTGTAGTATTGAAGAGTTCATCAAATTCATCGAGAGAAGAGTAGAATTGAACTTCTGTATCTTGAGCCCAAAGTTGTAAGTTCAACTTTGCAGCTGCTTGGAGAAGTTCGAGAAGCTCCTTACGTCTTTCGATTTTCTGCTCCTCGGTACAAGATTTCAGAAGGCTCACAAGTGGGAAGTCTTGATCGTCCAGCACTCGAGATGAAAGACGTGAATGGGATCGTCGACGAGAACCTCGAAACTTGTCGTTGATGATCGGCTCAGTGATCGGCCCATTGTACTGGTGGGAAGCATAGATCGCCCGCAAAGTACGAGAGTACCACACTTTTGTATCTTGCAATGTACCTGTAGAAATCAGCAAGCCAGGATTGATATCATTTGGAGATAGTTATGGGTCATTACCGTTCAATTTGTTTTGCATCCAATCGAAGACATTTTCGACTGTCAATCCAGCTCCTACTTTTGCCTGTTGGAGGAAGTAGAACGGTCTCGACAGCACTTCGTCTGCTATGACTTTTGTGACGATCGACATCGCTGATTTTCGAGCACCGGCAGGATGCCATAAGAATTTTTCTTCATCATCAGGCCTCAGCATCTTGAATGGATACCTTGAGTCTTGTCCACTTAGCATCTTCGCCACAGTACGAGCAGACTTCTCCCCAACGACCTGCATCAGGAATCCTGGATTAACCCACTCATAAACAAAGCTATCGATCATACGACAGAGCTGTTGGACGTTTTGGCGTATAGTGAGATCGTCCTGTATGAAGTCGCGGCCCTGGTCATTACCTCGGAGCTGCGCGTACTCGAGAGCTTTGGTCTTCTTTGCTTGTTCCTTTTTGTCCTGCCTTAACTGAGTGTTCTCCGCCTCAGCCACTTCAGCTCGATTTTTGGTCTCGTCTAGAATCATCAATAACTGGTTTTTAGTTCTGGGATCAGGGCCTCGGCCTTTAGGTTTCTTTGCTTGCGGTTGTTCTGTCTCGTCTTCGACTTCACAAGCTGCTTTTCGTGTGCCGCCAGCATTTTTCTCCAACGAGTACGGATTTTCTGTGGAATCGTCCTCGTCCCTATGTTCTTGTCCTTGTTCCTGCCCATACCTTTTTGGAGTACTGGTAATTCTGGCTGGATACCTGTAGTCGAGTTCAGGATCACTTTTCTTTTGCTTCTTGCCTGAGACTTGCTCTGCCGCGTGTGAGTTGTTGTCGGCATCTGCGACGACGTTTTCTATGGCGCGTTTAGGTGACATTTTCCCTGAAGTTGAGCGTTGAGCATAAGTATGAGAGAGTTCAAAATTGTGTTAAGGAGGGAAAGCATGTGATATATGTGGGACTTGTGGCATAGTGTCCAGTGTCTGAGTCTGAAGTGAGCGTGTGAAGACATTGCAACTGACAAACTTGAAGCCGGGGGTACAAGTGACCTTGACATCCAAGTGAGCCAAATGTAGAATGTGAAATTGAATGCAAGAGGCGCTTCACGAGTTATATAAACCTACCATCACCACGAATATTCCTTGCCTTTCTTTGCTCGTTATACTCCTTGCAATCATAACCATCTATTTTGATACAATCCATTTACTTCTCCCTTGATAGCTCTCGAACCATAGAATGGTTCGCAAGAAATTGGTCCTCAACTTGGACCTACGTAAGTTTAGGATGGGACTTTTGACGTGTTAAGACTGACACTCACAGTACCCGAAGCAGTTCAACAGGCCAGTGCTACAAATCCAAGGAAGAGAACGGCTGGTCCTTACACAGGAATGGGCAGTTCATCAGGTCAACGGAGCAGAAAGCGCCGAAACAATGACAGGAACAGAGAGAGCGAGGATTCCGATGAACTCGAGGAATCAGAGAGCAGTATTCTAGACGACTCGACCAACTCGAAGATCAAGAGAGAGGATGGTATGGCAAAGAAACCAAGCAAACCTAAACGAACCATGACACAAATTGTGTGTATCGACAATGGAATGTCGGGCTCAGGTAAGTCGAAGTGGACATTGGAATATTGCAACGCTGACCGGCCGGACAGGAATGAGTTTTGCCCCGTCAAAAACCGATCCAGCTGTCGTAGGAGCCGAAATGGATTGGCCTGGTGGGGGAAAAGCCTGCAAAGTGCCATCTCAGGTAGCGCTTTCCAGTGATAACGTGGGCGACGACAATTTCGATAGCGAGGTAGACTCTTTGTTCGGATTCAAGATTCCGAAAGGCGCAACCAGACGATCTTACTACAAGGTCAGCCTGGACGGAGAAGCTGGACCGTCACATTTTGACGATCCTATCTTCAATGATCAGTTGTCAACCAAAATGATCGATTCAATTGATTCCAACAAGAATCGTGAAGCCATGGTACTTGCTTTGAGACATCTTCGGCAAATTCATCATGACAAAATGGTCAAACAAGTGAGTGCTGAAAGTGCCCTCAACAATATCAAATTCATCTATGTTATGGCGTATCCAGCCGCCTGCAGCCACAAAGGAAAAGAGAACCTATGTTCCATTGCTGAAGAAGCAGGATATTTGGATCGAGAGGGTGACGAATTGAAGACCATCTCCGAAGCTCATGCTGCTGCAATGGCTGCATTCATCGGTTGCAGGACACAACTAGGAAATCTGGCTTGGAGAGACTTCTTCATGGTATGTATGGCAGACGACTGGATAAGTGCTTCGACTGACGTCTGGACAGAAGGATTCATACGTCACAATCCTCGATATAGGCGCACTAACCGACGACCTAGCCTCTATCAAGATTACAAGCAACGACCCTAAGCTGGAGCTCAAAGAGGCGACTATCTCCACTGGTGCCAGATGTGGGACGACAGCCATTCATTGTAGGTTCCTGAAAGCTTTAGAGGAGAAGTTCGGCAACGCCTTCACCCGTATCGACGGCTCAAACCTTGCACGAGAAACTCCGTTTTTCAATGATTGTGAGGGCATTCTCCAGATCTTTGATGGTGAAAAACTTAATCGAAGACACAAGATTGTATTGAAACTGGCTGAGGAGGTCGAGCATCCAGATTATGATGCTGATGCTGGAGAAGTTTTTCTGCATGGGTAAGTCCGGTGTCTCCCGATGAGGACTGATGCTGATACAGGCAGCCATGAGATCAAGAAAGCCATCGACGACAATCTCTTGTATGCCAAAGGTCTCTTACAAGATCAATGGAACAGGGTCAGGAATAAAGTGAAGCAACAGGTTGAGGTGTGCACACCTGTTCTGCTTGTTCAGATCCTGGCTAACGAAAATGATAGACGACGATCTTCTGTGGTGGAGGATCGCTGATCCCGTATGTCTTCGATCAACTGAAAATTTTCTGCCAGGCGAACAACGTCAAGGCTATACGAGCCAAAGACCCGGAGTCGACCGTCTGCAGGGGTGGCGTAATCAGCAAATTGGACAACGACCTCTTAAGCCTACGTTTGAGTAGAGCTAGCTTCGGCATTGATGTCAAAAGAAAAGGAAGGCGATACATCCATTGGTTTCTATCGCAGGTACGCAAGAGCTCGGGAAGCCTCTATGTCCTGGACTTACCACTGACTTCCAAAGGGCGACACCATAGACACTTCCAAGAAAGTCATTCTGAAACATTTGGGCGGCCACGTTTCCCTCAGCTGGGGAGAGGTCTTCAATGACGGCGGACAATTTGAGATACCCATATATACCTTTGCTGGAGGTCATCAGAATCCACAAAAGTCAAGTGACGCAGGTAAGTGGGTGAAGATCACGCTAAAGTGTTATGCTGATTATCGTAGGTGTTGAAATCATAGCAACGATTACCATTGATGCGACCAATTTTAGTCGATATCTCAAAACCAAGCTCCGCAAACGAGTGGGTGAAGCGGGCAGCACAATGACGCACATAGATGTTGAAGTGAGCCTAGCGGTGGAAGAAGACGGGCGTTTGTTCTTCGAAGCCCGGCATGGCCAAGCATCACTTGGGAAGGGCCCACTGCGCTTGGACTCGACAGCAAGCATGTCAGGGGCATGATTGTAAGGCGGCAACAGTATCTCATTTGATGATACTGACTTTGCATGGTAGGCCATTTTCCATTGGCAAGGTCAAACTGTTTTGAGCTCGACGCTCAAAGGATGGAGAGGTTGCAGAAGGAGCCTCAACGACAGCGAAGGTCGTAAGCACATTCAATAATAGGTAGCTTGCCAGAAGCTCAGCCATCTTCTTCCCAAGGCAAGACCTTGGGCCGCCATTGAAGACTGGAAATTCGAATGCATTTCGGTTCACGAACCTACCTTCTTCGTCGAGCCATCTGCCAGGTCGAAAAGTGCATGCATCATCACCATGTATTTGTTTCGCCCTGTTGATAGCCCAGATGCACCACACAATAACAGAATTCTTTGGTAGAAATATACCATCAGGCAACGTGATGTCTTGCTGGGCTTGCTGTATTTCGAAAGGTATCGGTGGGTAAAGTCGGAGGGCTTCATAGTAGGTTGCCAATAGCAGTGGAATATTAGTAGGTTGAAGGTCTGCGACTGATAACTTAAGGGTGCCATCAGATGCTTGATGGTTGGAAAATCGAGCTTGAATATCTAATCGTAGAGCTTGAAGAGCATCAGGGTGCCGCATCAGGGCATACAATGTCCAAGTGAAGGATTGCGCGGTTGTGTCTTTGCCGGCGGACAAGAAGTTCAGTGCGGAGTCGGCTACAATCGTGTGGTCACTGAAGGTCTCGATAAGAGAGTCGATGAGCGTATCCAGAACGGGTTCTTCGTTCATGATGAGGCTTTCGAACGCTGCCTTGGACCGTCGCTGCTTCGCTCGGGTGACGATGTTCCTGCCAAAGCTTTTCACTTCTGTTAGAGCACTATCCAGCTTGGACCCAAAGAAAAACTCAGTCAGAGGGTATAGCGGGTTTTGAAACCGCCGGCCGATTTGATCGGATGCATAATCGAAGGCTTTACTGAACGGGTGCGAGGAGTCGAGGTTCATCTAAGGTGGCATTAGTGCTCGTAGCAGGCAGGCACGTTCGGGGACGAACATCATATGCCATATGACCCATAACGAAGCTCGTAAAGTCCAGAAAGACTGACTGCATGTCAACGGCAGTCTCCTCCTCAGCATGCTTGAGCAGTTGCAACTTCATCCGCTGGTAGGCTTCTGGAAGGACTTCATCGACCATGGCTTCGAGGTTACTACCACTAAAGAATTTTAGACCAGCCTTCCTTTGGGCCTTCCACAAATCACCGGACGCGTTGATAATGCCATTTCCAAAGAGGTCCCACGAGCGCGATTTGACAAAGTCTCCCTTTGAAACGAGATGTTCATTCTTGAGCACAAACTCAAGATTTGCAGGGTCTGTTATCACGACACCTGGCGGTAGAGATGGCACAAATATTTCCAGTGTCTCGAGACCATATCGGCGCTGGCCGGCAGCAAACCATTCGAAGAGTTCATGACGCGGTCTTAGGAATTTCAGAGCGTGTCCAAGCAGCGGGAGTTTGTTTGGTGCACTTCTGCAACGTGAATGAGCATGGTGTTACACGGTATACTTGGTTTGTCACGTACGTTATAGGTTTACCGTGCCTTGAAATTGTCCGACGCGTTGAGAGGTTGCGATAGGTCAGGACAATCAGGAGAAAGGCGAACACGAGAAGCCAAAGCATGATTGTAAATGGCCAGATGCCGAGGCTTCGGAGACGAGAGGGACAAAATTTAACAGTCAAGTCGAGACATTTGGCATGGCACTGCAGGAACCAAACACGGGTCAAACCGAAGGCAACAATATTAACAGATGTTCTCTGCGTAATCTTTCCTTGATTCAGCATCCAACAGGTTCAATTACGGTGATCATGATGCTTACAGCCAGATCTGTCCAGGCGCAAGAAGGCAAGGAAGGTATCGGGAGGCGAAAGTGTGTGCCAAGTGACATATTTCACGCAGTTTGATTCGTCGGCTGCATCGTCCCTGACATGGGCCAGAATCGGAGGATGAAGACTCCGTGAGCGATTCTACTTCGAGTTGAGGGCGGCGTAGACCTGCACTGCATCATTCTTCAACGGAAATGTTGATTGTGCGGCCGTATCTGTCTGTGGCGCAAACTTGAAGTGCTGGCTGTCGCAGCACGAGGACCTTCTTTACCAAGTACTATCAATCTGCTCTGAAGCACACTCTTTTGCTGTCATCGCCTGTGCCTTTGTTGTCGGAGGAGGTTTATAGATTGCTTATTCTACACGCGTCATCATTTTCAGTTTTGTTGAGCCTTCTGCCAATGCTATCCCAACTATGTCGAAGGAGGAACATCACACAAAGGTGACACCACCCTACCAACGACCTGATTTGTTTATCTACGGCACAGGAGTCGAATATCCTCCTTACCAATTCGAGCCTCAAGATCTAGCTACTCTAGCGCGACGTTTCTACCCAAGCACACCAGCACTGGAAAAGGTGCTAACGATCAACGAATACACGGGCATCGACAGCCGCTCTGCCATTGGCACTATTGACCACCCAATTGTCAACGCCAAGGATCCACCCTCCATCGCTGAACTCAGTGATCTCTTTCTTGACCATGGTGTGAAGTTGTCTGTGGCAGCCTGCCGGCAGGCCATCGAGCAATGGGGAGGCGACTTGGGCGAGATCACTCATATCGTGGCAACCACATGCACCCACTCAGCCAATCCGGGCTTTGATCATTATGTCTCGAAGCAGCTTGGCTTGAACTCCAACATCGAGAAGGTGCTCCTCTGCGGCATTGGCTGCTCCGGAGGGCTAGGTGCCTTGCGCACCGCCGCCAATATAGCACTCGGCTCCAGCTTCAGACGCAAGCCTGCCCGAGTCTTAGTACTTGCATGCGAAATTTCTAGCACTTTTGTAAGATCTGAGCTCGAATCAATACATCATAACCAGGAGGTTAGAATAGGTGTGACATTATTCAGCGACTGCGCCTCCGCTCTGGTACTCGGTAATGGCTTTAGTGATCGAATAGGGGAACAGCCGCTACTAGAAATATTAGGATGGGACCATCAGATATTGCCTGATACAGAGAAGGATCTCGGCTTTGACGTGGATCCGCTGGGTACGTGAAGTAACCTCCTTTTTTAACTAGGTCCTCGTACTGACCCTGTGCAGGCTGGAAAGTCGTCTTGAGTCAACGAGTGCCGAAGCTCGCAACAGCTGCCGTGCCTGCTATGTTTGAAGATCTGGTCTCATCCATTCCCGAACTGGTCGAATCGAGGAAGTTCAAAGCTTCCGATTATGATTGGGCTCTTCATCCAGGCGGCGCAACCATAATTACTGGTGTACAAAGTGCTATGAAACTAACCGAAGAGCATCTTCGCGCCAGTTATGAGGTTTACATGGCACATGGTAACAGCTCGAGCGCCACTGTGTTCAGCGTATTAAAAAGGCTCCTGGGTAACCAACCTTCCGAACACATCATTGGCTGTTCTTTTGGTCCAGGAATCGCGGTGGAACTGATGGCTTTCAAACTCTGTCAGAGCTCTCGAGCAGGTACCGACAGTCCGGCTGAGACTCTTGTGGCAGAAGACGTCGATTAAAGAGGCCGCTTCCGCTACCCTTGCAATCCCTTGCACCACCTAAATTTATTCTCCTCGAGCAGCACTGAGGAAACATTGAAACAAGCTTAGCCCACAACAAACATGTACAGCAAGGTATAGAAAAGCCTCAGAGAGGAAGATGGGCTGTTGCCGTCCAGCTTGCTCTTTCAGTCGGGTCAGTGATCTTATTGCAGGACCAACATGGTATATAGAAAAGCAGCCTGCGACCATTCCGGTGAGATCGTCGGCAGGGCGAACGGTAAATGCAACAGATATTAGAACTGATGACAGTAGCAACAATGCATACTGTCTGATGAGAGGATGGGCCTGTGGAGTGAAGCTTCCAATCTGTCGGCTTGGAAAGAGCATAAAATTCATCGCAGCCGGAGTTTCGATGACTGCGTGTAGCACAAATGCTATGTTGTAGCCGCCAATGTACATTTCAAATTACTTCTGGCAAGACCTGATAGTATTCACTAATGTAGAAGAGTTTTCAATTGTTCGTTTTTGTGGATGATAAATGTCTCTGCTTCAAGAAATCGCACAAGTCACCAGTTGGTGATGACATGTAGACTGTAGCGCCTGGCAAGAGACTGCCGAACACCACTGACGCTGGACTTTCATTTCAAAACCTTAAGGTGAGATCACAGTGTACATGCATTCAAACCAGGAGCAATAGGTATACCATGTCGGCAAGCAAAAGCAGTGATGTTGTTGACCCTCGGATGCCACCCAATCAACGCGTCCTATTCAACCTCCCACGACTTCACCTTTTCGAAGTAAACGATCAATCCTGGTAAGCACCCTCACTCCAAGAAATACAAGCAGGTCTTTTATTCCCTCGAACCACGGTATTGGAAACAGATTTCAGGCAGTCGGAATCTCCACCGTCCCTCTACATGCAAACAGTGCCCCTCAGGACTGTTACATAACGCGCAACCTCTCTGCAATGAATCCCTTCCCCACTAACTCGATGTAACAGGTGGCCGAATCTGCTACGTGCAAAGGTTCAAGACGCTCTGACTCTAGCATGGATCAACAAATTCCCTATCCTTCAACCGACTGCGCCCTGTGACCTCGCTGCAAGAATCCTGCCTTCCGTCCTCAAGTCTCGAGTATCAAACTATGTCTACGTCGATTTCGCTTCCGGAGCGGGTGGACCTACACCCTTTTTCGAGAAGCAACTGAACTCCCAGTTACGGAAGGAAGGAAAAGAGGAGGTGGATTTTGTCCTCTCAGACATTAGCCCTCATATACAAGCATGGGAGGCAGCATCCAAGAAGAGTGACCATCTTCACTATATCCCAGAGAGCGTTGATGCTTCAGCTGCTGCTCCTTCAGAGGAACTGTTGAAAGATGTGCCGAATGCTGCTGGCAGAGGTGTTATGAGACTTTTCAGCTTAGCATTCCATCATTTCGACGATGATCTGGCTGGGAAAATCCTAAAAAACACAGTTGAGACGTCGGATGGGTTCTGGTAAGCACACTGTGATGATATCCGAACTCCTTTCTGACTACGCTAGCATATTCGAGCTTCAGCAGCGGAACTACAGCTCCTTACTAACAGTCTTCTGTCTCTGGCCGATGATTATGTTGATGGCACCTTTCCACTACCTCCATGATCCTATCTTTCTCTTCTTCACTTATCTCGTCCCTCTAGTGCCAGGCAATGTCCAATTCGACGGTCTGATGTCAATGTTGAGGACGAGGACGCCAAGAGAGGTCTACAGTTTACTACGTAGCCAAGTCCCGGAAGAGGAGTTGACGAAATGGAAATTTCTCCATGGTGAAGAACTGCATACTTGGCCCTTTGGCTGGATGAGTTGGATCATCTGCTACAAAGACGACTGATGATGGACCATTATTAAGGCCTCCGGGAGGCAATCATTGAAGAAAACACAGGACCACAACTCGTCTACCATCCGAACCCCTGAAAGACCCAGCACCAAATAGGTAGATTCACGACACCAAAACGGGTGCGGGCGCTCCCCAGGATGCGAAAGCTATTACCTACCTACAATAGTTACTTATACGCTTGGCAAGGGGTACAGCTGTTGCGCCAGAATTGATACCAATGCTGAGTCAAGTAGTAGAGGAGAAGCACGTCCTGCATACAACATCTAACCTCATCTTCCGTACCGCACATAGAATTTGACACGTCAAACAAGTCTTGACAATTATCCATCCCTATATATTCGTCCGTCACGAGCTTCCCTTCGCAGCTTTTGCTTTCACATGACATTAAGTCAACCGACGAGACGTATCAAGTTACTCGTATCGTCCCATTTTGGGCGACATTCTCCGCTTGAGCTCAATGTTGTTTTGGTGTTTAGATCTCCCGACGGCCATGCTGCTTGCTTTCATCTAGCTGGCATTCACTTCGTTGCCTTTACATGCACGACCGATCCAGTGTGCAGAACGTCAATTCTGCTCATTCTTTTTCGCCTTCCACCAGCTTCTAGTTTTCTCAAGCAGCTATATAAACACCTTTGATCAGCTTTCGCAATCCACAGGTCAGTGGACGTAGGGAGGGTGTAGATGATCTTTCACATTGTTATTCTATCTGTGTTGTACAACGATGAGATATTGTACAAAAGCGGGATTGGTGCCTGTAGCAGTTCCAGATAGGTAAACTTGATCCTATCCGTGTAGAATGAGGTAAACGTCCACATGGTGATGGAGACCATCAAATTGACGTGTACACCTCCTTCACAGGCGCGAATATGGTCGTACCATGAATTTACCTACTCCGTATCGCCATGAGTCTGGGACTATTGCTCCGTTATAGGTTCCGTCAATCCACGACTCTTACTATGCGTCAAGGTATCAAGTCCTTCTTTCGCATCGTCCCAAAAGGGTGCCCCCTCCTTGAGACCCCTTGCGATCTCTTGTATGTCAACACTCGACAAACCAGCAATACTCCGCCTTATGAACGCAACCACCATAGCCACCTTCTCCCAGTCAACGTCCTCGTCTGCTTTCCATATGTTTCTCCAGACTGCGCCTGCCAGAACCGCATCTCCACCGACTATGCCCTGATCGTATGCATAAAGGACTCCTCTCCATTGTATGAACAAATCCTTCAAATACTTGTTTCGAACACCTTTGGCGTTCATGCCGTGCAAGAGAGCCATTTTGTCCTCGGCTTCGTTGCTGAAGTGCTCTAGCAAGTATCTCTGATAATCCAAGAAGTTCTTTTGATTGTCCAACGTCCGTAGTTTTACGGTCAGAATGTACATATGGAGGAAGCAGACCTGGCTCCAGACGCTGAAGGTGGGTTCTAGGCCTAAGTTCTTGAACCAAAAGCTGTCCGCACCACGAGCACCGTAGCCAGCCGTGGCGTCCGGAACTCCAACATCTTCCTGTCGAGCATTTTTCGGCGGCCCCTTTCCCGTGTAGACACCCATACGCTGGTCTTCGGGCACTGTGTAGGCAGCTTGTGCTGCACAGGATTTGAAAAAGATTTCTGTGAGGCCGTAAGTGATATATGATTCTGTTGTCGATTTGGCGGTGCGACGCAGAGTCGCAGCAAGCTTTTGGGTTATGGCAGCCGTTGGAGAAGAACGCGAATTGAGGTTTATGTTTATCCGACGCTGCATTTCGGCTGTCGAGACATTAGGAGCGGGAGGTGCAGATGGAGCATCGAAAGCTTTCTCAACCGTGTCGGCTGTAACATTGCTAGTCACGGTGCCGGTAGTGGTTGGCATAGGAGGTGGTATTTCGGATTTGAGGGGCTGCTGATAGCAAGACCGAGTTGTTGAAAGAGCTCTAACAGTTAGAGAATGCGGTTGAGAACGATTCTGTATGGAATGTTAGTTTGTATCTATATGTGACTGGTACAACGCCTATTTTCGTACAAATGGTTGAACATGAGCTTGCTTGCGCATGACGCGCAAACATTGTGAGCACACCTTCATATCGTGTGCCACAGAATTCAAGTCAATCCATAAAGTGATATAAGAGATCTTGAAAGCAAGCAAAGCTCTTAGAACCTGTAGTTGTTGACAGGAACGAGGATGGGGAATCTGCAGCAATGATCATTAATTCAGTCAACTCCGTCATGAACTTTTTGGACATGTCGCAGCCTTGCTGAGCATGCAAGGCTGACGAGCCCGGTTCTTTAAGCCTGGCGGTCCCTGAACCATATCTTCGGAGCATGCCAGGTCTTGGTTTCTGATATTGTTTCTGGTACTGAAGTCCATCACTCTATCTCAACGTCGTCCACAGTGTGGGAAGCACTTCAGATGGTGTCTTTCTAGACATGAGTGAATTGAAGTACAGCCTGGATGAGTATCGCTAGCTGCTTCCAAACACAGACGTGAACCAATGTCCAGGTCCAATCCAGCCACATCGAAGCATGCTGTTCTCCTGAAGTGACTGACGCTTGTTGTTCCTACTTGTAACGCTTCGATTTCGAGATATGGTACCTGCATTTCAAATTGCTTAGTCTGCTACAGACTACTCTCGATGTCTGCACAACCGGCAGCATAGCTCTTTTGAGATGTATAAGCGCTCTTTGGCTATGGCAAGAGCGATCAAGAACAGCGCAACTATTCTTCACCGACAAGGATGAGGTGAAGGCTGAAATCGAGAGCAGTCACCGCCATATCGAAAGAGCTTCAAATGGAGCCATTTCTGAAAGAGAAGCGTGCCAAGTGAGGCTCCTGCCGTTTTCACATGCTTGCTTGTCACCAATCTCTAACGTTTGTTGGATCCTCGTGACGATGGCTTGCATACCTATGAAATAATTCCCCGCGATCTGTTTTCATTCTTAGTCTCAACCAATTTGTACAGATAGTTCTTTTCAACGGCCCTTTTTCCATCTTTCCTCACCGCAGGACAACTTATAGAACCGCTCAAACTTCTCAAGACAACGCTTCTCCATATACAAATCTCCTTCACAAACACAAACAGCCATCAAGATGGGCAAGGTATGTACCTTGATGCCCCTCCTCTTCAGACTGTTGACAGTTCACTGACGCTGTATCGTATAGATCCACTATGTTCTCCTCGATTGTGACAACACTCTCTGCCAGTCTGAGCGTCTTGCCTTCGAAGCCTGTGCTGATCTCACCAACGAGGTCATGCAGCTTAAACATGTAGATGCACACTACACCGCAGAATCCCTCCTCGAAGACTTCGTTGGCTTCAACTTCCGAGGCATGCTCAAAGGTCTCCAACAGAAACACAACTTCCAACTTTCAGATGCAGAAATGGAGAAGTTCGTCGGCATGGAACTCGACAGAGTCACTGCTAAGCTCGCACAAAAGGCTGTTGAATGCCCAGGTGTCACCCCACAACTCGAATGGCTTAAGAGCCAGAAATATCCCATGTCTGTTGTTAGCACTTCAGCCAAGTCTCGAGTCGTTGCATCCCTTGAGAAGTGCAACCTTGACCGATTCTTTCCCAAAGAGCATGTCTACTCTGCTGCTACCTCTCTCAACCCACCATCAAGCAAGCCTGACCCCAAGATCTACAACTACGCCTGCGAGCAACTCGGTGTCAAGAATGCAGACTGCATCACTGTCGAAGACAGCAAGTCCGGTGCCACTGCCGCCATGAGAGCTGGTATTCCATGCATTGCTTACGTCGGCATCTACGGAATCGAGGATGGCAAGGAGAAAGAAGATCAAATGGCTAAGCTTCTCACTGAACAGTGCAAGTGCGTTGCTGTCATGCGAGACTGGAAAGAGTTCCCAGATATCGTCAAGAAGATCGAGTCCTCTTGACTCCTTCAACAATGCACATCTAGCAAGCTCTGACTGTCACAATGTGGCTGACGTGGACCTTGCTATCGATGTTGCCGACCTTCATGGAGTCGAGCCAAATGCATGCAAATGATGACACGAATTGAACGATGAGCTCTTTAAGGGAACATGTGGACAATAGTCCCAGCTGAGAAAAGTGCCAATACACGTTCTTACCATCTGCTAATAGACATGAATAAATGATATATTGCCTCTGGCACAATGACATCTGTGCTGAGTTGTCATCAGACAACGAGCACCTTTTATGCATGATCCTGATGTTCCAAGCTCGACCAGTATGCCCAGGTATCATCAGTAATTCTTTGTACTCGCATCTTTGATTCTTCTGATCTTTGAAACTTCTATCGCACTTTAGTATACTTGTCCTCCTGATCACACTCTCTTGTACAGACGCTTGAACACTAAACGCCCACGCAGTATTATAGTGCTGAACCCAAGTCCCTCCCAGTTAAGAAAACCACTTCGCCCGTTCACATACACAAACACCTTCAACCATAGGTATTTACGTAGGGAGTCAACTAACTCATGTCTCAATATGACCAGAACGTAAAACCTGGTGCGTATCTCGTCACCGTCGTCCTATTGTAGGTAGTCAATGTGCGATGTGCATAAGATCTACGGCTTATTGCTAGATAGCTAATTAATCATGTCAGTTTAGTGCTAACCTGAACGTTCTAAGCACGCAGTAAGAAGTTCTGACAACGGGAAGCTTGAGGTATGTTGTATTTTGAATGGGTAGTCGAACTAGATTGTCGATTCATGGGCAATTTTATTCCGAAAGTTCTCAATCGGCACATTTAGAACATAAACCTACCTATGCGAGCGCCATTCGTATAAAATAATGTATTCTACATAACAAGAGATTCATATCAAGGATCACACATCTAGTAATTCACGATGCACAGACAGATATACAAACAAAAGAGAATCGGATTGATCAGGGCTCCCTCTCAAGAGATCTAATTACAAAGGTACAGCTCAGAGAGCATGAACTTCAAATTGTCCACGTCCTGCTACTTGCTCCTGGCTATCTTCACGTCCACACCACCAAGCAGAATTTCGAAGAATTTTAGGTCCTCCTAATACTGCTGCACAACCTGTATAGTGATTCATTGGTACACGCTGAGGATATCGCTATTCACAAATATTTTTCATTGTCTGTAAGAGCGTGTTAAAATGATAAGATTTTATTGTGCAAAGATCAACGCGTACCTATGACAGGAAAGACTTGTTGAAGCTTTGGATAGCTTCCTTGATCTGGCTCTCAAGGTCTTTGCTGATGGAACCCTCTTTGTCGATTGTCTGCATAATCTCGGATCGGTTGGTCTTCAACTCCTGCAAGAAATCCTTCTCCCATTGCTGGATTTTGGCTACAGGAATGCTGTCAAGGTGACCATTGACACCAGCGAAGATAAGTGGCACCATCTCGTTGACGGCCATGGGTGTGTACTGAGTCTGCTTGAGCAGTTCAGTGAGACGCTCACCTCTGCTCAAGGTCTGCTTGGTAGCGGCATCAAGATCGGAACCGAACTGGGCGAAGGCAGCGACTTCTCGGTATTGGGCCAAGAAGAGCTTGAGAGAACCAGCGACTTGCTTCATGGCCTTGAGCTGAGCAGCGGAACCGACACGAGACACGGAAAGACCGACGTTGATAGCTGGTCGAATACCCTTGTAGAAAAGTTCAGCTTCCAAGAAGATCTGACCGTCGGTGATGGAAATGACGTTGGTGGGAATATAGGCAGACACGTCACCACCCTGAGTCTCGATGATAGGCAGAGCAGTAAGGGAGCCACCACCGTGCTTGTCGTTCATCTTGGCGGCTCGCTCGAGAAGTCGGGAGTGGAGGTAGAAAACGTCACCGGGGTATGCCTCACGCCCAGGTGGTCGTCGAAGAAGCAGAGACATTTGTCGGTAAGCAACAGCCTGCTTGGTCAAATCGTCGTAGATGATAACAGCATGTCTGCCACTATCTCTGAAAAATTCACCAATAGCGGTACCTTCAAAGACGCATTAGTGAATGTACATAGAGCCAAAAAAACAGGCGAGACGCAGTTGCCATGCATCACTTTGCGGATGAAACAAATAAACACGAGGGATAGACATACCAGTGAATGGGGCGATGTATTGTAGAGGAGCGGCCTCGGAGGCAGTGGCGGCAACAACGATGCAGTATTTCATGGCATCGTTCTCCTCAAGGGTCTTGACGAGCTGGGCAACAGTGGATCGTTTCTGACCGACAGCGACGTAAATGCAGTAGAGCTTCTTGGTCTCGTCGCTTCCGTTGTTCCATCGCTTTTGGTTCAACATGGCATCAAGAGCAACGGCAGTCTTGCCGGTTTGTCGATCACCAATGATCAACTCTCGCTGACCACGTCCGATCGGCACCATGGCGTCGATAGCCTTGAGACCGGTCTGTACTGGCTGGTTGACGGACTTTCGGGGCAGAATACCTGGGGCCTTGACTTGAGCTCGGATTCGCTTGGTGGTGTTGATAGGACCTTTTCCATCAATTGGCTCACCAAGAGCGTTGACGACACGGCCAAGCATAGCCTCACCGACGGGAACGTCGACCTAGACTCTGTTAGCTGACCTCTTTTATGTTATAATCTTTCTCTTACAATCTGGCCAGTTCGCTTGACAGTCTCGCCTTCCTTGACAGCTCTGTCGGAACCGAACAACACAACACCGACTTGACCGGCTTCCAAGTTCATGCACATGCCCTTGACACCGGAGGCGAATTCGACCAGTTCCTCGGCCTGGACATTGCTCATACCATGTACACGAGCAATACCGTCACCAACGGACAGAACACGACCAGTCTCTGCTAGACCTGCTTCTTCCTGTTTCTTTTATCAATATCGTCGTTTGCAGTGGTAGATTCGGTAATTACCTGGACGCCACGAATACGCTGCTCAAGGATACTGCTAACCTCGGTGGGAGAGGCTTTTGCGTCGGCAGCATATGATCGAATTTGGTTCGAGATGGCATTGATGGGAGCTGGTGTGATGACGCGGGACTGCGAAATTGTAATTAGCAACCAATACCATATTTTGATCATGCGCGGCTTCTTCAAAGATGCTCGTTTTCATTTTCGACGCTGTTTCGAAGGGGATCGAATAGATAACGGCATGCTTTGGAGCTTTGCTGAAGTGTTGACAAGATTTTAGGAGCTTACAGCCGTTCGTCCAGAGACCGCGCCGGCAATGCGGCCGGATTGTCTGAAAAGAGTTCTGGAGAGCATCTTGACCTCTCGAGAAGTTTTCCAGATGCTTACGAGAAGTTGACAATATATTAAGGGTAGTGAGAGGAGAGTCGTGGGAAGTGATCGATTCCTGCTACGGGATATCGAGGAGTGCACATCGTCGAGAGAGCTTCGTTAGCACGATCACGTGGTATATCACGTGCTGAGCACTCGTAGAGGGCAGCTGAGGCGAACATCGGACAAGTGCGCAGCCGAAGATGCCTACCTACCTACAACAGGCATGGTTGGCCGCAAGTTGGCTCGGTCGTCCCGAGCCTGTCTGCGCCTCATGCTTCGAGGCACGGATTCATACTCTCATACTGCGCACGAAGCCCAGCTGGCTGTGTTTGCAACTTATTGAGTTCGTGCGTATAATCATAGGCGCCTGGAGTTGGGTTGTATGTTCTACACATTTACCGTCATGAACATGTGTGTACGAGTACAGCAGTAACACCACCATGGCTTCACCGTCAGCACAACGTTTTGCAGGACCAACGTCCAAGGCAACAACAGCATCTCCGAAAGTCACGCCGGAGGAAGTCGAATTATCAAGCGTTCAAAATGGCTCAACAGTGCCTCAAATACCTCTGGAGGAGGATATTATGCAATGCGCCAGAATCGGTGCCCTCGAGCACATCCAGAATATGATTCAAAATGGAAAATTCAAGGGAGATTATAAAGATGAAGAAGGCATCACTCCTCTGCATTGGGCTGCCATCAATAATCAATATGCGATATGCAAATACTTGCTGGATAATGGTGCCGACGTAAATGCGAAAGGAGGAGAATCAGATGCGACACCTGCCATGTGGGCTGCGCAAAAATGTCATTTCTATATTGTCAACTTGATGGTACAGTACGGAGCCGATCTTCTGTTAATTGATGGCCAAGGCTACAACATATTACATCTCGCGACAATTGATGGAAATGCTCTTCTGGTTGTCTTGCTCCTTCTCCAAAACATTCCGGTGGACGTGCCCGATCCGCAAGGGCACACGAGTTTGATGTGGGCAGGGTACAAAGGCTGGCCGGCATGCGTCGACCTTCTACTTAGATGGGGAGCAAATGTCAACGCAAGAGATGACAATGGATACACGCCACTTCACTGGGCCTTAGTCAAGGGTTCGAAACCCTGCTTGGAGAAGATTATTGAATATGGAGCGGACAGATTTTCGAAGACGAATGATGGCAAGACACCGATGGACTGTGCAAGAGATATGAATGCCATAGGTCCTTATAACCGTGCGCTACACGATCAAGGCTACCTTCCTGACGGTCAACCAAAGCAACTCCCTTTCAACCTCAGCAGCTTCACGCGCGACCGCTCCAAGATATCCAAATTCCTCTTCCTCTTCCCCTTTTTCGTTATGATAGTCTGCGCCTACATTATTGCGACCTTCTCGATATTCATCGGATTTCCCCTCTCGTTGGCGGTTGGCATAGGCCTGCAATGGATAGCTCAATGGATTGGTCAACAAGGCCCGGCAGAATACCATACAATTCATAAAACGCCCTATCTAGCTGGTATCTTCTCCGGTACCCTCTTTTGGGTTGGCTTCAACTGGTTATGGTTGATTTTACCTCTTACTTACCGTACCTACTTCTTCTCCAACCTTGTTTTTGGCCTCTCCTACGCTTCAACAACCTACTTTTACGCCCTCGCCATGACTGAAGATCCTGGCTACGTTCCTAAACTCTCCTCACGCAATCAGCAACGGCAAGTCGTTCAAGAATTGTTCTCTCTTTGGAAATTCGATGAAGAATCCTTCTGCATCCAATGCATGATCCGTCGCCCTCTCCGTTCAAAGCATTGTAGACGTTGTCAACGCTGCGTTGCAAGACACGATCACCACTGTCCCTGGTTAAATTCCTGCGTGGCAAACAACAATCTGCGACACTTTTACCTCTACATATTGTTCATGGAGCTCGGAATAATATCTTACTTTCGGCTCGTCCTAGCCTACATCACCACCCTACCAGCACCGGCTGATACGAGTTGTAACATTCTCCCGCCATACATCTGCAGCTTCGTTCTCAGAGATACCTGGACGGTCACACTGAGTATATGGAGTCTGATGCAATTGGTCTGGGTAACTATGTTGCTCGTTGTGCAGTCCATACAAATTGCTAAGAACATAACAACCTATGAGAACATGAAACGGCACGACCACAACTCCCATCCACAGCACTCCCATCTACCTCTACACAATGCTAGACCTACCACATTAGGGGCATCTCATGCTACTACCGGCCTCAACGACACTGCCGCTGCTGCAACACGCATCCGCCCTCGTCCTCGCGCTCCAGATGGCTGCTTCACAAAATTGAAGAAGACGCTCGGTATTGATGTATTCTTTGCCACAGCGAGTGATGCGTCAGCCGGCAAGATCAAAGATCGCGCGAACCCTTTCAGCAGGGGTGTGATCGGCAATTGCAAGGACTTTTGGTGTGATCCGGCGCCTATCTTGAAAAGTCGAGAAAACGGCAAGTCATATCTAGGAGGGGAAGTTGTTGATTACAACACAATGTATGATCGGCCGTCTCTGCTAAGGTCAAGAGGGGGACGGGGAATGAGATACGAACAGGTTGCACAGGAGGAAGAGAATGAAGACTGATCGACGATAGAGTAACACTGCTATCTGTATCTAATCAACATGTACACATTGACTGTATAAATAATACCTGCATGCAAGCAGGCAACATATTCATAAGGAGCCCACCACAATATCTGAATACTCTCAACCACAACAAACACCACCTACATACTTACTCCCTATGATCAAATCATATCTTACTCGCCCCAACCTCCAACCCCTCCGTCTCCCCAATCCTAAAGACCATCTTCTTAGCACTAACCTTCCCCTCCTTCAATCGACTCAAACCCTCCTCCACACCCCCAAGCCCACCCGCCACAACCTCATGCGGATGCGGCGTAAACCACCCCTCCTTCAGCCCCATCCCAAACAGTCGGAACCATGCATATCCAAACTCGCGATTACTCTTCGCATGCACGGACCCAACCATCGTAACGCTCAACTCCACCCCCTGCGGAATCCCCTCGAATTTCTTACCAGGCAGCACCACAGTGAGATGTGAACCAGCTTTCGTGTCGAGAACCTGGCATAAGTAGCCGTAGGAACCGTGGTCGGAAACAGCGTCGTAAGCGTAGCGCAACGTCTGGCCTGACGGAATTGCGGCCTTCAAACCGGAGACTATTGCGTCGCCGCCCTCACGGTAGTCGATTATCGTATCTCCTTTTGAGCGGTCGATCAGTGTTTCGACGAAAGGGATGCCGTTGCCGGCGACGGCGATTATAGGGTGGATCCTCGATTTGCGAAGCAGCTTGATCGTGTAGGCGCCGACCGCCGAGGCAGCGCCGTAGACGGCGACGCCGCCTGCGCAACGGGCGCGGACTTCGGAATCGTGGTTCCAGGGTTCCGGGAGGTGCAGCGCTGTGTAGAGGCCTACTGCTGCGGTCATGGCGGCGAGCGGGATGGTCGCGGCTTGTTCGAAGGTTGTGCTCGGTGGGATGGGGAATGTTGTGTGTTCGTGAGCGATGGCGTACTCGGCGAAGGAGCCGTGGGGGGTGGTCATTTCGTGGAAGGCGGCGACGCGGTCGCCGATGCGGAATTCTGTGACGCTAGTCCCAACGGCGGTGACTGTGCCTGCGATATCGTCGCCTGTGTTTTTGTTGCTTTGGGCGGGCACGAAGAGGGGGAGTTTCCAGTCTTTGGGGTTGGAACCGGAGACGTGGACTTTTATTAGTAGTTGGGTCGGCTTGAGGTCTGAGGCTGTGGGTTGAGGGATGTCGACTATCGTGCCTTTGAGGCCGCCTGTGTCGGACTTGGAGATTAGTGTGGTCTTCATGTTGGCGGGTATGTGGAAGGTGTGGGCTTGGGAAGCTATAGTTTGTATGTCAGGAGGCTGCAAAGTATGGAGTACTCCTTCGTGGATTTCGTGGATGCTTGTGTTGATGCTATAGCTGCTCTCAGGACAATACTGATCTGAGCCCGAGAATTACAGGATTGGAAGGCTGTTATATCACGTCTGTACAGATGTTTGCTGTGATATTATCTCCACTTCGAGGCATGTAGTGTTGAATATCCGGGACGGTGCCGAGGATTAGATCAGCATTGCCAACCGCGGCTGCTTTATTGCGTGCTTCGTGAACTGAAGCATTGGTTATCTGAGCCGAGAGTTGGAGTGAGTGAAGTAAATCTCCGCAGAAACATGACTCGTGAACAATGCACAACAGAAAATACCGCAAGTGTAAAAGGATGAAATCTCTTTGACATGTCAAGTTTTATGTACGAAAGATGAGGTTAGATGTCGTGTGCAGGACATGGTTGCGATTACTTCCTTCCTCAGCGCCATCCACTAGGCCCCCCGATGAGAGTAGAGAAGAAGAAAGGAAGAATTAAATATAACTTTACATTAGCAAGGCCAAAGCACTGCGCATTGGTGTCAAAGCTAGCACAACGGTCGCACCCCTTGCCGAGCATCTGAAGAAGTTCAATGATGTCCTCGAATGTGAGATGCTGGATCTGACAACGCGTGCAGCATTGCACGTGACCTATCACTTAACGCGCTTCGAGGTGGATCATCGCCAGTAGATCCACTTGTACAATAGATGTTCGTAACTGCTTTCGAGTCAGTAACACGCTGGCGCAAGCACAACGTAATAGCTGGTATGCTTTCGAAGTCAAGAGGATGAACGATTGAAGCTGAGATGTTCCGCAATCCTAGAGAGAATGTCACCCGAAACAACATCGACCAAGTCTTGCCATCCACCGGACGACCACCCACGCCTCCGCAGGAAGGCAAATCTACAATACTGACACGCTCACCATTCTTCAGCGACAAGCCTTCCGAAACAACGAAGACCAGTTCAAGTCCTCTGTCACGTATCCCCGTTCTCGGCACAATTCCACAGACTAAGATTTCAAGTGCTCGTAAGAATGCCATCAAACAAAACCAGAGTATTCTGAACTTCTTTGGCAAGACCGAGAAAAAGGAGACCCCACAGGAATCACCCACGAAAGGAGAGAACTTGTTCTTTGAGGAGGCGACGCCAAAAAAGAATGTGCGGAAAAATGAGCTGGACTTAGAAAGGGACGGTTCACCGAAATGGAATGGGTGGTCACAGGATGATGGTATTGAGAAATTCAATGAGTTCGCGACGCCTGTAAAGCGGAGAAAGATTGAGGACGAATTTACTCCGACAAGAGGCTTCATCAAAACACCGTCTCCAGAGCCAGTAGCTACGGATAATCATGGTGCGAAGGTTAGTCAACTACCGGAGGAGAATAAAGTTGTGAAGCAACGCGGTGGGTTTGTGGATGACTCGAGTGACGACGAAGGGAGCTTGCCAGATATACCTCCCTATGTCGAGGTCACTGGAGATAAGGCTATAGAGGGAACAAGTAACGATCAAATTATCATAGATAATCCACTGAATAATCAGGAATTGAACTATTCGGAAGTGACGGAAATTATAAAGGTGCCCCTGAAACCACCGGATGAGCCATTACAGGATGGCGAGAACGCAGATGAGCAAGAAACACGCAGACCAGCTTTAACCCGGCAAGGCACAAGTGGCTATCAACTGGATGAATTTGGTCCGAATGATTTCGACGATGAGTTTTTCCCAGAGGGTGAAGAGTTCCTTGAGCGACAGTACATGGAGGAGCAGCTGGCCATGGAAAAAGCATTCGATGACGATTCGAAGTCAGAAAGCGGTACAGATGGTGCAAGGACACCGAAGGATGTTGAAGAAGTTGATGAGCTTGAAGATGCAGCCGACGCGATAGAGACATGCCCGATGTGCAACGGATCTATGAAAGGTCTTTCTGAGCCTGATGCTTCGGCTCATGTAAATGCCTGTCTGGACGGTACGGCTAAACCACTTCCCTCAATACGCGCCATCAAAATACTTGACGAGAAGCCACGTAGCACAACACCACAACCTGGGCATAAGCGATTTCAAAGAGCAGCCATTGCCAGGCCGGCCCAAGCCATTCCGTTCGCCAGTGGGAGCAAAAGTGAGACGAAGTCTGCCTTTAGCCAGCTTATGTCAGGTCACGCTGAGGATAGAGCTTGGGCTGAAGCAGCAAGCAATGAGATGCAATCCCGTGGCAAGCAAGCATATGAACGAACATGCCCCTTTTACAAGATTATGCCTGGCCTGTTGATATGTGTGGATGCCTTCCGCTATGGTAAGGTCGAGGGACAGAATGCCTACTTTCTCAGTCACTTTCACAGCGATCACTACATCGGCTTGACGTCTTCATGGTGTCACGGACCAATCTATGCTAGCAAAGTCACATGCAATCTCATGCGTCAACAGCTTCGTGTCAATCCGAAATGGATCATACCTCTCGAGTTCGAACAGAAGGTCGAAGTCCCGAACACGAATGGCGTCTTCGTAACTATGATTCCGGCAAACCACTGCCCTGGCTCATCATTGTACCTCTTCGAGAAAGTTGTTGGCAAGAACAAGGACGGCTCACCCAGGCTAAATCGGATTCTTCATTGCGGCGACTTTCGAGCTTGTCCAGCTCACGTTCATCACCCTCTCCTGAAACCGGAAGTTATGGATGCAGTTACTGGTCAGACGAAAAATCAGTTCATCGACACTTGCTACCTGGACACCACCTACTTGACACCAAAGTATTCCTTCCCAAGCCAACACGACGTTATTGACGCCTGCGCTCAGATGTGTATCAGCCTTTCTAAAGATATTATCGACAGTACGGATTCATACGAACGTGCCAAGCTTGAACGTGCTGGTAGCACTATGAAAAAGTTCCTCGAACAAGGTAGTGCCGAGAATTCTCCCGTCAAAAAAGAAGCAGATGAGGAGGAGGACATCAAACCCAGATTACGCGGTCGTCTGCTCGTTGTGGTAGGCACATACAGCATTGGCAAAGAACGAATCTGTCTCGGCATTGCTCGCGCCCTGAAATCCAAAATCTACGCACCACCTCCTAAGATGCGTATCTGCCGCGCCCTCGAGGATGCCGAGCTCAATGAATTTTTGACATCCAACCCGCACGAAGCACAAGTGCACATGCAAATGCTCATGGAGATCAGGGCTGACACACTCCATGACTATCTCGTCACCATGCGTCCACACTTCCATCGCGTGGTTGGCTTCCGGCCCACAGGCTGGTCATACCGGCCACCTGGCTCCCGCTCTACCGACAACCCTACCGTCAGCACGGTCTTGCACTCCGAGGGCTGGAAGAGTAGGTTCACAATGAAAGATCTTGTGCCTCAAAGAGGCTCAACGCGAGAAAGTAATTGCTTTGGTGTTCCGTACAGCGAACACAGCAGTTTCAGAGAACTAACCATGTTTGCATGTGCGCTCAGGATCAACAAAATTGTGCCGACTGTTAACGTGGGTAGTGCAAAAAGTCGGGAGAAGATGAAGGGTTGGATTGAGAAGTGGGAAATTGAAAAGCGGAAGAATGGGTTGTACAAGGTTGAGTTTGGGGCTGAGGGTTGGGGTAGTGGAGATGGAATGCTGAGATATGGTGTTTGAGAGGTGATATTTAAATAATCTGCTAGCTAGAGAAGACGCGAGGATCTTTCTTTGAGTTTCCTGGATACAGTTTTGTAGCAAGGTGTTGGATTGTCGATACACGGCCGTGATAATGCTGCATCCGAATATACTAAGACATGCGACGACGCTTCCACCAGCAGACTGCTCTCAGATGGTGCCGTGTTCGTCTTGCCCCTACCCACTTTGGTTTCTGACGTTCTTCTCGAGAATCTGCTTGTAGACAAGCTCCGCACACAATCGCAAACCATATCTCTCACAGCGTTTTCTGTGCTCTGCCTGACTCTCTGAGCTCTCCTTGCGACGAATTCGGTTCCACTCGTATAGATAAATCACGCACAGCCTGACGGACTGATGTGATGAACTGGTCATGTCCATAAGCTTACAGCATCAAGTTCAGCGGCCTTTCTTGATCTGCTTGCTTGCTCCGCGACAAGGAGTATAGTGTGATAACCTCCACCATGGACATTCACGCTCTTAGGCCAAGCAACGACCACGCGATGGACGCCCTTTACGCTTGGCCTTCTCATATCATAATTCATATCCTTTACACCACTTTCCCACATAGCCCGTTTAACCCGCTCACTTCGCCCCACCAGCCTGCTGGCTCTTCAACGCACCCGTCTCCCTCCGACACGCATCCTCCAACAGCCCTCTATCAACTTCACCCGCCGGTAGATGCACATACCGCACCACACTGCCGCGGATAAACACGTTCTTCACCGAACTTAGATGCGGGTACTTGTCTTCGTTCAGGACTTGGATGTCGTCGAGCTTGATGTTTAGGTATTGGTCGACGGATTTTAGGGTGCCGCGGATGGAGATGTCGTTTTTCAGTTCGATGGTTACTTGCGTGTTGGTTAAGGTTTTGAAGAAGCTGGAGGTTTGAGAGTTAGAGGGGGTTCTGGACTGGAAGGGGAGTCCGAAAGGGGGTGGGTACCTGAAGAAGAGCATTTTGGTGGTTCGTGCAGCGCGTTATGCGCTATGAGAGGGATATGGAGGAGGACTTGGAGGAGGTGATGTGGATTGTGGGCAGGACAGTAGCGGGTGTTGAGAATATATGCGGTGTCTGTAGCGATTAAGTGAACAGTTGTCTCTGCTTGTTGGGTTGTTGCTACGTCCCGCAGTGCAAGAGGTGAGTCTGCAGTGTGATACTTGGAGATTTCTAGCGGGCGTTGTAGTAGAAGAGCACATGCGTGGTAGCCATAATGAGGTCTGACGCTAAATCCGGACCCGCTTTATTTTTTAATTCCGCCATGAACTTTTGATACCAGCAAATCTGAGAAGTACTGCAGCAGTAATACTTCGACAAATCCTCGATAGAAGCATTTCGGTCGCGCAACTGCGGAAGGTGATATAAACTTTTGTTATGGCGAAATCGAAAACTAAGACGCAGCCCGAGGAGTCTGCTGTAACAGCCACACTGGTTGCTGCTTCCCAGTCCATCGACCCTACACTAGCAGCGTTGTTTGCTTCCAGTGTAAGTACATCCTCAGATCCTAATCCTCAATGACTGACTTAATACTGTAGTCTGGTCCTGTTACCGCACCACCGAAGTCCACAAGAGTGTCTCAGCCTACTCCACCAACGACTAAAGCCATACACAAGGTACCGGTGAAGCAATCAGAAGACTATATTGCTTCAGAGGCCAGTGACGATGACACAAGCTCAGATTCTGAAAACGGTGGCGTTGAGGTTGTCGAACGTCCGCGGAAAAGAAGGAAGGTCAACGTAGACGAAGACCTTGAGAGCCGCTACCTAGACAAATTGGTGCGTGAGGAGGAGCAAGAGCTGAAGCAGAAACGCAAAGAGAACGGACTCGAGCCTGTTGAAAATGACGAAGACGACACAGGCAGTTCAGATCTGGACAGCGATCTCCAAGACATTAGCGAATCGGAAGCAGAAGACCATGTAGGAGAGGATGGTGTGCCCAAGCATGAAAGCTTCAGTAATAAAGATCGCGAAGTCGAAGCAGCGAAGCAGAAGAGGACTGTCTTCCTGGGCAATGTGTCAATATCTACTATCAAGTCGAAATCTGCGAAGAAGACTCTGATTCTGCATTTACAATCAGCACTGGACACGAAGCATGATGAGAAAATTGAATCCATACGATTCAGATCAACAGCGTTCGTCAGTGATGCCGGGCCGAAAAGAGCTGCCTATGCGAAGAAAGAGCTGATGGAAGAAACCATGAAAAGCACCAATGCCTACGTTGTGCTGTCGTCCGATGCCGCGGCACGAAAGGTCACATCAAAGCTAAACGGGTCGATTGTACTAGACAGGCATCTGCGTGTTGACAACCTCGCCCACCCAAGCCCGACCGACCACAAGAGATGTGTGTTTGTTGGCAACCTCAGCTTCGTCGATGAAGCCACAACTACCGAGGAGACGGAAGAAGGCGAGAAGAAAAGAAAGAGAGCTAGGGAACCAGCTGATGCGGAGGAAGGTTTGTGGCGGACTTTCGGGAAGGCTGGTAAGGTGGAGAGCGTGAGGGTGATAAGAGACAAGGAGACACGTATTAGCAAGGGCTTTGCATACGTGCAATTCCAGGATGAAAATGCAGTCGAAGCGGCGCTGTTGATGAACGAAAAGAAGTTTCCGCCATTACTCCCACGTGTGTTGCGGGTTATGAGAGCCAAAAAGGAGGTGAGATCAGGTAAAAAAGAAGTCAATGGCAGATCGTTTGAAAGAGGCAGAGGGGGATCACGCTTTCCAGGAAAAAAGCCTGGCAGACAGTCTGGAGGCAGCAACGTGGTTTTCGAAGGGCATAGAGCGTCAAGTGGCTCGTCAAAGGCTAAGAAAAGACCGGCCGTTAAACCTGACAATCGAAGCAGCAAGCGAGCTGCTGCTTTCAGATCTTCTGGTGGGAGGAAGAAGCGAGATAGCAACTAGATGTTCATGCTCCATGTGAGACACCTTCATAAGGATTTATCTATGCATTTATGTCATTTAACTTGAACCCTTCCCCCACGGCGGACTATTTTGATGACTAGATCGATCATGCCTAAGGCAGCAAGACGTAGAAAGGGGCAGTCTATATCGCTAAGGCATCGTGACAAGAGCACCAGAAGCCACAACCAGTATCATGTTGAGTGGAATGAGTTCATATGCTATTTCTGGTGCAATCGACATCGTTCTTTCTCTTAGGCCAGCTTTCCCTTCCCCGATCCCAACGCCACTGGTGGACCATACATAGCTTTTAAAACCCATAACAGTATTCGTTCAACGCTAGATTATTTAAATGGAGCGATCGGACCTCCCTTAACATTTGGCCACGTTTCCACGACTTGTTCAAGCGTAAAAGGGCACTGCAGGCTCGTGTCATGAAACTTATTGTACAGATATACCTGAAACGCGTTCTGGAAGATCCAGTCACCGGAATCGAGACGCCAGTTATAGATGCCATTCAGTCCATTCGTGGTGACGATGTCGTACAAGGTATCGAAAACGTTGCTCGTCGTTGTAGATGAAGGTTTAGCAACTTCCGGCCAGTTTTCGCTGGCAATCTCGCTGTCGACGCCGAAGATGATGTTCACATTTGTGCTGCTGTTGAAGATCTGCTTATAGGTGTCGATGTCGGCCTGGAGACTTTCCATACGGCCTCCGGAGTAGTTTTGCATGTTCACGTGGGTCAGGGAGGACTTTACTATGTCGTTGTTGAGATAGGCGGTGTTGGACGGTGCGATGGATACGTGGTATGGTGGTGTTGGGTGCACTTTGTCGAGTTTTTGACGGATGGCGGAGAAGACTTTACCTGCTTGGGGACACATGTTGCCGCCTTCGTAGTCGTTGTCGTATCCGTCGATGTTGTGGTCGATTATGAATTTCACGACTGAGGTTGCGTAGGTTTCGATGTCGGTGCCGGTCTGAAGCTGGTCTATTGTTGTTTCATTGCTCCACATCTGCATGACGACGATGGAGATGTTGTAGTTTAGACGGCGTGCCATGTTGACGACATCCTGGAAGATTGGCAAAAGTGTCTTTGCATCTCCCTCGAAGTTGAAAGTCTTGTCCTTTTGTACGCAGAAGGGGCTGATATATAGGATATCAACAGCATCGAATCGAACTTTGGAGTAATCAAAACTGGGTGACAGCAGTATCGAAGCACCGACGCTTAGTTGCTAAATGTAACGATCAGTCATGTAGCTCGTAGCTGAAATTCAATTGTCTTACCCCAGACATTGTGCTCTAGACTTTGGGGTCTGGTGTGATCGAGAATGTAGGGCGTAAGAATCATGAGATCTTTCCTGAGCTATCAAGGAATAGAAGTAGGTTTAAGACTGGGAGAATCGCTCCTCCTTATCAACCTTTCGCTGGGGAATTCCAGATCTAGATGTTACTGATTCTCTTAAGAGTCTTTGGCTCATTGTACGAAGAGTGGAATGTCATGCTTTGTGTCATGCAAGTCCTTCACCTCCAGATCCACCTAGAGGAAGTACAAGGATCGAATCATAAACTCTGAAGATGGTAGTATGATCGATCGAACTCGTTTCGGACACAAGATTGAAGCCAGCGATGCCTCTTTTGATATCAAAGCTGAAACATCCTTGGTCGAGTGTCCTTCAAATGCTAAGATACGTGCACAAGAACTTTGCGCTGTACCAGCACGAACCAGAATGTCATTGGACAGTCAGTGGACACTCTCCTTCATTGATTGAATTGAGTGTGCCTGAGGCAGCAAGACATACCGGAAGCGCGTGGTATTGCCAAGACTTCCCAAGAGACTTCCGCTCTTACTACCATCATCTTTGTAACCGCTTATCAAAGAGACGGTGTATTATGCAAGTGTTTTTCACACAAAAGTCTGTGCTAGCCTTACCTACTTCTTGTCTTCTGGTCATATTACTATTTCTTCGAGCTTGCTGCAAGTAAACCTTCTGCATTTGTTGAGTAGCATTACCGGAAACAGTGACTATGGCTAGAAAGCGTAAGCGCAACAACTCGAATCGGTTCAGCCATGTACCTCGTGAGACGGCAAGCACTTCACATCAGACATCGTCTGACGACTCCAAGAGAAGACGTCTGTCGAACGATATGGATGCCTCAGATGATGCTTCAACCGAAGACCACGCAAAACCCGATCAAGGTGACAATGATGGCTGGACGAAAGTGACTTCCAAGCAAAACAAGGCCGCTCAAAGCAAGCGGGATAGAGATGCTGACAATTACCCGCGCCTACGCTATCATCAAACCTATCAGTCCGAGCTGAAGATCAAAGATCTCAAGGACTTGGGCATGTATGTGCTGGCGGATGAGGTAGCACCGAAGTGGATTGCTGTGGCGAATGCAAAGAGCATTAAGAAAGTGGTCGTGCTTATGGTGCCAGGTTTGGACAAACCATTACTGGAGCAGGTCAAAACATCAACCGATGCCCGGAAATCTGCATCCAAAAGCGATGGTTCTATACCAAACAATACATCTGATAGGGAAGCGAACGGTCACGCAACATCGACTTCGGATGGAGCTGACACGAACCAATCCACAGAATCGGAGTTCAAGACCAAAGAAGCAGAGCGGTTGGTGGCCTGTGCGATAAGATCGGACGATCCTCCTGAATCTCAAGCATGGCTATTCGACAATGTCCTATCAGTTATGGCTCCTGGTGATGCTAAGGTGCAGAGAGTTCATTCACCATTACAAGCCATGCTTCTGGGCCCAGACCCTGACCAGAAGAAGAATCATAACGGTTTCAACGAGCCGGCTTTCAGACCTGCGCCAACGCCGATCACCGAATTTATCCATACTGCAGATGAGCTACATGAAGCCGAGTTTCCCATACATCCAGCGGCATTCACAACCCAGGTTGATGCAGGTTACGAGGCCACCCGTCGGGAGCAGACTGGTCAATCATCCAAGGATGGGTGGGTCGATACTGATGTGACAGTGTCACGTCCGCAGATCGATGCCAACTCAAAAGACCATATCTCACAAGGACTTTCACTGTTCTCAATTGACTGCGAAATGGTGCAGACCTCAGATGATGTCTACTCCCTCGCCCGTATTTCCATGATATCTTATCCCGACGGTAAGGTCATTATTGACAAATATGTCAAGCCTTCATTGCCTATCAAAAACTACTTCACTCAATTCTCTGGCATTACACCTGAAATTCTCGAGAACGTGACAACAACCCTCACAGACATCCAAAACGAGCTTCTCCAAATCCTTGGTCCATCATCCGTACTCCTCGGCCACTCTCTCGACTCCGACCTCAATGCATTAAAGCTCACCCACCCCTTTGTCGTGGACACATCCATGATCTACCCGCACCCACGAGGCCTGCCACTCCGCTCTTCTCTCAAATATCTCACAACCAAATACCTAAAGCGTGAGATCCAAACAGCCGGCGCCAACGGCCATAACTCAGTCGAGGATGCTCAAGCCGTCCTAGATCTCGTGAAACTGAAATGTGACAAAGGACCGAAATGGGGCACCATGGAAGCGAACGGAGAACCAGTATTCAGACGACTGAAAAGATTCGGTCGGACAAGCGCAATGGTCGACTACGGCACACCAGAGCGCGGCTTCGGCAAAGACGCTACATATCCCATAGGATGTCAGAACGACGAAGAGGTGCTAAAGGGTGTTCTACGAGCCGTAAAGGGTGACAATTTTTTCGACTTTGAAATCCCTGCCGGCGGTGCAGATTATATCTGGGGCCGTTTCCGGGCGCTCGAATACGCGCGAGGTTGGGTTAGCGGCTCAACACCACCTATTCGACCGTCTACCACCGCCGAAGTCTCAAACGCCAGCAACGACAACCAACAACCAACACACAACATCACAGAAGAAGAACAACAACAAACCCAATCCCTCAACGCCCTCGCCCTCGAAACCCTAAACCGCATCCAACAGATCCACGACGCTCTCCCCGCAAAATCGTTACTGATCATCTTCAGCGGCACAGCAGATATGCGGCCTGTCATGCAGTTGCAGGCGCAGCAGCAGGCGTACAAGAAGGAGTTCAAAGTCAAGAAGTGGGATGAACTTACGGTTAAGTGGACGGATACGGAGGATCAGATGCTGAGGCAGGCTTGTGCTGATGCGAGGAAGGGGTGGGGGGTTTGTGTTGTTAAGTGAGTTGGTGGAGGTTGGGAGGAGGTGTGGTGGAAAGGGGGATATTGGTTGGGTGGGTGAGTGGCTAGCTGATGCTGGCGCGCTAAGTGCTGCGTGTAAGGAGTGGTTTTGTTAGGTAACATGATATCTTGGTGGTAGTATACCTACTGTATGAATAGTAAGTACCGTCTTGTACTATTGTATTCACATAAGCTGGAGATGTGAATCGCCTCATCAAGATCACTGCACGGTAGCCTTGTCAAATGTATTCCTGATTAATGTAGTAAATGTGCGCTGTACTCTCAATGCGTTCTAGCATCTGCAAGGTTACAACGAACACTGAAATTCTGGCCCTCGAATACTGATAGAAAACCGTGTTTACTCGAAACTAGCAAACTATATCTGGAAGTCTCAACACCACCATCCACCCTGGGTATCACAGTCCACAGAAAAACCGCGTTCATTAGCACGCTAGCTCCCCTTGCAACTCAAGACGTTTCCTCTCTCAACTCGATTTAACGAGAATCGCTGTACTTACTTACTTACTTACTTACTTAGCTACTTATCTGCTCATTTCCCACTGCCACTTCCACGCCAACTAACCGTATCCCACCCCTCCCCACCACCACTTTCTCCCAGCCCCTCCACAGCCCTCCCTACCACAACAGTCCCATTCCCCTCCCATTCCCCCAAAACCGCCAGCGCACCAGCAAGCACATCAATCCCACTACACTGCGCACTCGCATCCCCATCCTCATCTCTCTCCACACTCCCTCCCGCCCCCCAAACCTGGCCAAGTGCATTACCAGTCCCATTCCTATTCTGCCATACTGCTTCGGCATTCTTCATCAGGAATTCAGCGTAGAGGTCGGTGGGGGATGTGGATTGGAGGGTTGCGAGGTTGCGGGCGAAAATGCCTTTGAATTGGGAGCCTACGGGGCCGCAGGTTGGTTCGCAGGGATCGTGCAGGATTAGATCTGGAGATGTGGGGTGGGTTATGGAGGTTAGGTTTTTGAGGGCTGCTATTGCGATTGTATGCGCTAGGGAGAGGTAGAGGGGCTGGGATGTTGCGGCTGAGGGTTCGGTTAGCGCGCCGAGGATCACGCCTTGGTTATCTGTGTTGGAGATGAAGTTAGTGGGTGGGATGTAATGGGAGGGAAGGGACTGGGCTTACATGACCACACTATATCCATGTTGCTTGTTCGTTGGGAGATGTTGAGGCCATCGATGAAGTTGTTCCGGTTGTTAATTAGACCGCTGTTGTACAACCAGTTCCAGGAGTTCTCTGCAAGGTCGACGTAATAGGATTTATTAGATGGGCAGCGTGTTGCTAGATGTGCTGCTACTGAGAAGTAAAGCTCGTTGGCGATGGAGTTGACGTAGGTGTTGCTCTTGTCCCACCAGAGGCCTCCGAGAGGAGTGGTATTGTAGGCAGCGTTCATGTCGTTGAAGATTGTGATGGCTTCGTTTAGATATTTCGAATCCTGGGTCAAGTCATAAACGGCAATCCATGCTAATGCCCACCAACCCTCATCATCATAGTAACCATTGATGAATCCGACATCTTGTGAACTCCTTCGACGTGACCCTCGACTAAGAAGTGAGAGATTTCGTTCTTTAGGGAGTTCTCTGCGCCATAGTGATCCCATTCTCTGTGTCGTTAGATTGTTGTATCTTGGTGCCTTTGTGAACACATCTTGCCACAAATCTTGGAGTCGATCTTTGATACCGTCATCAATAGCAGCCAAGTTCGCAAGGGTGGTCAAGCAGTTCGCACTGTTCCACCAATCGGACGAGGGTACCCACAGACCATATATTGTGTTGTACCACGCCTGTAAGGTGTCCACGGTGCGCTCGACATCGCTGAAGGTTATGGCCATTGATCCATGGATGGAGAAAATGCCTATAACAAGTGCGACAAACTTGATATGTGTGGTCAATATCATCTTGCCTGATTTATCAATGGAACCAAGAGACTGATCGGAGGAACAACGGAAGAATTCATGTTTGTTAAGTACTTCTCTAGTTCTGCTGACACAAGTTGACAAGGAATATCGAGACTATGCGTCTGTAAGACGTACCGTCACCGCCACCGGGAAAGATTTGGTATTGGCGGAAGCAGAAGACTGTCACCGGAGGGCTTTTGACAACGGCATCGGGAAAGATTCATTGAAGCAAATGAGCCTGCTCATGAACCTTGACTCAGCCACCCCAGCTGTAATACGCAATTGCAGTCAAGCTTGTGTTGTGGGAACGAGTTATGATGTGTTTGTGTTTCAGGGGACATGGCGACTCAACAGCTGCTTAATTCATCGGTTAAGTCGGCTTATGTCAAGACTATTGCAAACAAGCCCTGCGGTCGAAAGTCCAGGGCCCTGTTGTAGGAGTGCCTGTCGATGCTCGATCACTATAGGTAAGTGCGGGACTCTTTAACTGGTATAATCGCATTGCATCCGTCGTTACTGTTTGAAATTCCTGATCGAAAGCCCGCCGGCCATTACTGGTTAGGGGTGGCTTCCAGGGTGATTGTCGATGGTATATTCATGCTCAAGGCGTATAGTAGAACTACTGGGACCAAGTAAGCTAGAGTTAGAACTGTCAGTCGCCGAGTTTGAACGTCGTTCGTGCTTCTCCACCAATATTTAAGATTGCCACGTGGAGTTAGCATGGGCTTCGTGACGTGAACCGCGTTAGTATAGTGGCTCTAGTGTCGTATGGAGGATATCATGGCGATCGAAAAAGCAAAGTGTCAAATATCCAGTCGAATGAAAAGGGGTCAGTGCTTTCAAAGTCCGATACGACACGGGTGTGTTCTGGGGCATCAAGGGAAATCCCACGAAACATCATCACTGGGCAATGCACCTCTCTTCTCATTGCCGCTTCTGACTTCCAACTTCGGTAAATTGTGACCAGCCATGTTGACAGCGGGGTTAAACTGTGGGAGATTCTCGTGGGAGCAATCGAAATGTCACATGTAAGGGCTGGAGCACATAATGCAGTCACTTAACATGAGGCTGGTGGGTTTTGACATAAAAGTGGCTCTGTTTGTATATCGATGACCATCGGTGCATTCTCGACATAAGCAGATATCTCTCTTGACATATCTCAGTGACATGTAGAAGGAGGGCGACGGTATCAGTGAACTGGTGATGAGTTCCAGATAAGCTGCGTGAGTGGACGAAGAGATTTGTGAGGGTAGGAGGTAGGGAAACGTTGTAGCTCGGGTATAATTTCCCCGCGTTCAATCAGTTGCAGGCACGAACTTCCATTTATCAGCGCGTTGGTGTTCGAGGTCGACAACGGTTAATTGTTCTCACTTTTAGACCTACGCCTACTTCTGACATGCTTCTGGCTCAGTCGGCCGCAAGTATCAGACACTTCGAGTCGAATGTATGTCGCGAGTAGAAAGACTCAAAGATGAGGTGCGTGAACATAAAAAGGAGACCCTAAACACGTATCTAATCCAAAGAATAGGGCACACGATCGCAGGTAATTGTTTCTGGAGCAGTGGCCGGTCTTGTGTCCAGATTCTGTATCGCTCCTCTCGATGTCGTGAAAATTCGACTGCAGCTACAGGTTCACTCACTCTCCGACCCTCTCTCCTTAGATGGCATCAAAGGCCCTACATACAAAGGTGTCTTTCAAACCATATCCACGATAAGACAGCAGGAAGGCTTTAGAGCACTCTGGAAAGGCAACATACCCGCTGAGCTACTTTATGTATGCTATGGTGGTGCTCAGTTCGTGGCATATCGCAGCATCAGTCAGCTGCAAGCACAATCTCCCATTCGACTACCTCCTTCAGTCGAGTCTTTCATAAGTGGTGCTGCTGCAGGCTCGATCGCCACGACTATTACATACCCCCTCGATCTGCTTCGAACCCGATTTGCTGCTCAGGGTACAGAAAGAGTCTACACGGGTATTTTAGCTTCTCTTCGCGAGATCAGACAAGATGAAGGAGTCCGAGGCTTCTTCCGTGGTTGTTCAGCAGCTAATGCCCAGATCATTCCCTATATGGGTTTGTTCTTCTCCTCCTACGAGTTGTTTCACGAGTACATCGGAGGCAAAAGGTTGCCGTTCAGCAGTGGCGATGCTGTAGCTGGCGTTATGGCTTCTGTTCTCTCCAAGACCATTGTCTTTCCTCTCGATCTGGTTCGCAAGCGGCTACAAGTACAGGGTCCAACGAGGTTGAGATACGTCCATACCAACATTCCAGAATACCGAGGCGTCGTTCGAAGCCTGTCTCAGATCGCTAGTCAAGAAGGAATACGTGGCTGGTATCGAGGCTTGACTGTCAGTCTGTTGAAGAATGCACCTGCAAGTGCTATTACCATGTACGTGTACGAACGTACTCTGCACCTGATGATGCATGACCGCCAGGATCACGAACTGTAAGAATTCTACAATCCGTACGACGATGAACGTGATGACTGAGACATTACAGCAAAGAATGAATGGAACACACGAGTCTTCCGCTCAACAGCAATTCAAAAGATGATACAGACACCAAACATCCAATACGATCATGAGGAGCAGACCCGGACCTTCAAACGATTGTGCCTCAAGCATGCATGAAGATGGCTCTCGCAGTACAGTTCGTTCCAAAGAGCAGCACTGTGAATGAGCAAGCTCACATACAGTATGAATTGAGATACATGAGCGCATACTCTCCGTCTCGATGACATCTTTTGCTGATTCTGATAGCCTTTCCAATCACCGTTGAACCACGTATTGGAGACGTGCATGCTTTTCACTGGCATTTACGCAGAAATCACACAATATTCCCCCATCTTAGAGCTTAGAGATGTTGTTGTCTGCTGGACATCAGGCGAGCGCTCGACTGACACTCTCATCTCTTGGACGAAGCACTCCGCCTCTCACTCGTCTCCCAGACACGACTTCTGATTATCAAAAGGACGTATTAATGGGTGTTACTGAGTCGCCGTAAGTGAGTTCTTGGTGAGGAAAGTCCCTAGGACTGGTTGTAGCAATTACCTAGGTGGTCATGGAATTTGTGGCAGATTACAACAGTCTTCGTTGAATCATCTCATGGAGATCCAAGGCAACGATCACGATCGAGCGTAGCTATCAATTCCTTGTTCGAATTGTCAAAGCAGGTGTAGAGGCGCTCGCGTGGGCAGTTGTGGGAGCCGTCATCCTGCTTTCCTCTAATTCCATCTTGACAATCTGTTTCCCTGGCACAACGATCAAACCCACAAATCGTGAAGTCATATCCGCTCTGGTTGGCTTTCCTGTAAGCTTTGCTTCCCTTTTCGCCGTTTCTTCAGCTGCTTCGGAGGGCATGCGGTATTCGAAGGAATTGGCCAAAATGATGTTGCTCTCGTTGTCCGTGCACTTGAACACACCAGTGAAGAGTCTGCCATCGTGAATAGTAATATGAAGAGTCTTCCCAAGCAGTGACTCGAGGAATGAGATGGCTTCAGCCTGTTCCATCTCGGTGTGAGACATTACGAAGTAGTTGCGGCGAGGTTAGTTCTTGTGTAGTCACACCTACAGCATGATTCGTGTAACCAATAGTTTGAGGTGTAAAGTGAAGAGGGAAGAGTCTACGAGATGAAGATGAGTTGGTGTACCCCACTGTACTGGCACCGCTTCAAAATGCTTCACCAATGAAAGAGGTCCATTTTCGGGATGGTTCTGTTACCTTGAACCTTTCCAGTAGGGTGCAACGAGGACTACAAGATGAATTATATAAAGTTCTTCAGTCTGCCTTTGATGCTTGTGTGAGCTTTTTAGCTCGATGCGATCAAGCTCTATCGCTGCCGTCTTTGCAGCAAGTTTACCACTTCGGCGCGTCAAGCTAAATCGTAGTATCCCAATTCATGCCACTAACCTACATTACTGACCATCATGTAGCTCGAGCATTTCAGTCTCATGCTAGTTCCGGAAGAATCTCACATTCATCGAGGACCCTATTCCATACCACTGCTCGGAGGTATGCCACCGATTCACCCAGTGAAGGCTCTATCCCGCATAAATCGAAACCCAAGTTCACGGAACGAGAAGAGATAGACATCAAAACATTGAGAGCATTGGAGCTACAAATTCAGAACGATCCTACCAAATCTCTCAGCGACGAGGAAAGACATGTACGCCATGTTCACCAGCGAGAGCAGCTGATAAACCTCTTGAGAACGGTCCCTAACCCTGTTGCTATCGTTACAACATGCCGACAAGATGTGGACGACCCTGAAGACGCCTTACTAGGCGCTACAATATCCTCTTTCAAGTCGGTATGTATAAAGCCGGAACCTTATGTCTCGTTCAACTTGACTCAAGATTCGCGTACGTACAAGGTCATTAAAGAACATAAATACTTCTGCATCAGTGTACCGCAAAATGATGTGGCTGGCTACAGGCTTGCCAGAGCATTTGCTTACAAGAACGGAAAAGATGCTTTAGAGGCAGATGGAGATGGCGGTCGTATACAAATCCAACATTGGCCACTTGCGTTCGAGGGCGGCAAGCCTGTTGATATGAAGCATACACCCCCCACGGTTACTATGTCGGGTCTACAGGAATTGAAGAGTAATGGCCTTGCTTTTGCTTTCCTGTGTGAATATCACGATTCCGTCTCTGCTGGCGACCACGTTGTGGTGACTGGCAAGCTTCTACCTGCTACTATCAAGAGTGCTTCTCCGTGGGGAAAGGATGAAGATTATGGGGACATCTTTGCCTCCAACGATATGACCTTGGCATATGTTCACGGGTTCTTTGGAAATCCAGAGGTAATAGGTGGCCTCGATCAATCATGGAAGATGGACGACCGTTATGCTACACAATCAGCTGACAAACTTGCAACCAGGACGCAGCGGAAAGCTATTGAATTCTTCGAAAAACGCTTACAAATTATCGAAGGAGCGTTAGCCATTCTAAGTGGTGAGGAGCCACCATCTCATGTTCCGCAAACTCCGGAGATCGCGAGAGCACTGTTGTTGTCACCAGAACGACTGTTACAATATCGAAAATACTACCAGAATCGCCTTCTGGAGTACAGAAATGTACTTAAAGCTTCAGTCACCGATGCAGGTTATGCTCAAAGTCGACCTTTTACCAAACCAGAAATGAAGGAACAAAAGCAAAAGGATAAAGAGCGTACTGTGCTCTACGGCTGGAAAGAGGCGTACGTGAGGGAGAAAACGCTTCTTAGTGATGCCGAGCTCGAAAACGAAGAAACGATCTATCGTGCACGCCTGGAAGCCCTAGATCTATCAGAAGATCCTTCAAGAGACTCTGATTTAGAAGAAGGCGTTGTGGAACATCAAGGTTCATATGTTCCGTATTCAGGTTCAGGAGCTGCTGATTCAGGCGGCAACGCTTCTACCATATCCCAAGAGAGGTCGTCAGTAGCCGAAGCAGAAAGAAGGCAGCGATTAATCGAACATTTCGAGGAGCGCCTGAATCTAATACGCCGAGCCAAGAAGCGCAAAGCTGAAGCCCTTGTCCATCCCACCACTCCCAAGGTAAGGTATACACGAATGACTAATCCTGAAACTGAACGACATTGGGAGAACCGCTTTCTGGGGACTAAACGTTCAATATCGCTAAGTGAGCTTGTGAAGGATTACCGTCTGTATCAGCTCCAAGTCACTGAGGCCAGACTGGCACGAATCCAAGTTCTCTTTCAAGAGGGTCAATACGACGACGATGTTTTAGTACAGTTAGAAGAACGCATAGCACATTATGAGGGGCGACTGGACCTCGTTGCACAGGTTATTTCGGAGAAGTATGAAAATCCAGATCCGCCATCGCTGAGCGACAAGCTGTCTGAAGACACGCAAGCAGGATCAGACGGCAAAAACAGTGCAATTGAAGGTGTGACCCAAAAGAGAATGCGGAATCAGACATATAGAAATTCAAAGACAGTAAGAACTGACCATAGACGAAAGACAGCTGACGGGCAGTACTCTTTGCAGCTGGAGCAGAGTCCTACCATGAAGACAGAGAATCAAGGAAGACAGGTCACAGATGATGAGGTACAGCAAACTCTGAGAGAAGAAGAACCACCATCGGCCAATGAAACGCTGGATCTGAAATCGGAGTCCAGACCACCAAGTGAAAAGGGCAAGGAAGGATGAGTGAGACGAGCACCACCTCGAACATGTCAAAATCAAATCAGACGGTCAAGGACAACGATGTAGAGGTGTTATATGACTGTACAGTTTTCTCAGAGATTTAAGCGGCCGCCTCATAGCGACACTATCTCTGACTACAGATACGATACTCTATTTGAGTCTTCCAGGCTCGACTTTTGGTCTAACCGCCGTCCTATCGATCTTCCTTCGACCACCAATCAACAAGCCAAGCTTCCTGTAACCATCTGAGGCGTTTTAAAGGCAGTACATCCTGACTTTTGATCAACACTTGCACGTTCATATGGAACATGGACCATATCTGTTGCTGTGACGAGGTCCCCCGAGTCCATAGACCAGTGCTAGAGGGTTGGTGAGCAGGGCGAATTGCCCTGCCCTAGTGTTACAACCTTGACTGTCAGTGACCCAGAACATAGAGGGACATTCTAGAGAGTTATCCAAGCTCTTCCTAAAAATTTTAACTGAACGAGTATCACGTTCACTTTGCGCTCCCAAAATCTTCTTTAGCATCCACCTGATCCCATGTCTCCTTCTCTAGCCTCTCCACTTCCTCGAGGATCGCATTCACCTTGGCACTATTCACCCGTTTCGCCTCTTCCTGCTCTTCGAACTGTCGTCTAAACTGCGCAAGCATATAACCCGGTAACGTGCTCTTCTTCCCCTCCTTATAATTATACACAACCACATCCTCCTGACATCTCGCCGCGACCCTCTGCTTCCCTTCACTCACAATCATAACATCCAACAACATACTAGTATCCTTCTCGTCTGGCATAGACCTCAACTTATGATACACCGAAATGCGATCCGGCCACGTCATAGGAAACTTATACTCGACTAAAATGGACCGCAAAATCAACCCATAGCTCTTGCTCGTCAACATCTCCGCCCACAGGTTCTTATGCTCACGGTCGAAATGCTCGCCTATCTGCCGCGTCCAGTTCGTGCGGCTTGTCTCCGCGTACCGCACGTACTGGACGTTGTTGACGTGGCCCATGCTGTCCTGCGAGCCCCAGTCTATGGGTCTGGAGGTTATGCCGGCGCGGCGGGGGTCGGTGAGGTAGCCTTCTGAGCCGGCGAGGAGGGTGCGCCAGTTTAGTGAGATGTCGGATAGGAGGACGCCGGCGCGCGTTGTTTGGACGGGGGACATGCCGAAGTTTATGCATTTGCCGAGACGGGATTTGGTGTCGCTGAGCCAGCGGGGATTGAGCTTTGAGACAGGGTTTGCATTCTCGCGGATCACTGGGGTGGTAGAGAAGGAGCGGCAGATGCGGAGGTTGGTGATGGTGGTGAGGGACGAGCGTGTAGAGAGGATGGTGAGGGCGGCAAGGCCGCGGGTGCCCTGTTTTATCATGTTGCCATTGCTGTTCGTGAAACCACCATGATCTATCTCTAGGCGCTCGTGTAAAAATAATGTTTGTCGAGGTCGAGCTTTAGATGCCGAGGCCGGCGGGATTTCCGTACCTGAGAGATCCACCTTGACGTTTTGACGTCTGCTTTAAACGTCATGTCTTCTCAATACATGAATGAGGTTTCATACTCATACTGAAGGTGTAGAAGCTGTAGAAATTTACACTACTAGTATTGAATCTTGTATATTTGTTCTGCAGTTCGTATTTTCAGATCAGCAGCCAGCAAGATGAGTACCTCCCCCGCTCTCCGTCAACAGGTCATCAATGTCTATAAAGAGCTCCTGGAGATGGGGAAGTGGTATCCGCTAGGTTACGACTATTTTCGTCCTCAACTACACAAAGCGTTCATGAGCCAAGCTCATTTGAAGGATGAGGAGAAGATCAAGGAAGGCATCAAAAGGGCTGAGTATGTCAAGAAGGAGATTGAGGCGTTGTACTATCTGAAGAAGTATCGGAGTATGAAGCAGAGGTATTCTGCTGATCGGTGAACAATGGTGGAACAATGTCTTTGGTTCAACGCAACAGAACTATACAGGTTCTTTATTGCATATTCCACAACCTGGACAGACAACAATGTGCTTGCCAGTGTGCTTGGGTCCAGCTTTGTGGTGTGACAAACCTGAGCGCGTTTGCTCAATAGGCAGAGCAGCCACTATTCACGTGTCTCAGCCAGTACTACACGCTAGAGTGATAGCACGCGTGCTGACGGAGAGTGGTTTTCTTCACTTGAGATGAACAATGAATTCCTCCCAAACAAAGCAAGATATTTATTGTACATCAAGACAGAGACATCGTGCCAGGCAACTATCTGCACTTCCCACAAGACTGACGACTTGTCAGCGGTACAGGCCTAGGCCGCTAGACATATGTGACAGGAAGATATCTTATATAGTCTCCGCATATGTCTTCATCACAACTCTCCCGTCTTCATACACAACCACCGACGATAACAGACCACGATCGCCGACCTATACATCGACCGAGTTTCTCGCCAGGCCTTCAACGCGCCTTTCGATACGACTGCTTCACTGAGGTATTTCATTCGAGCCAACGCTGGCGAATGACTACAGTGTCAGAAAATTGGTGGTTGCTATCCACCTTTGCCTTTACCTTCACACATACATCTGATTTGCCGGTTCCGGATTTCAGTCAGACACCCGAGGTACTGGAACCCAAGCATAATAAAGATTTTCTGTCGCTAAGACCAATGTCGACAACAAATTTGACCGCTTCTATTGCGGAGCTCAAACTCAAAGAACTTGGACCACAAGAACTTCTCGCAAGAGGGTCTTTGCCATCACAGGACACAATCTTCAAGCGTTGCTTGTGTCGTCTTTCGCTCTACAGCACATCAGATCTCAAAGAAATCCTTCCTAATAAACCCTGGATATCCAACAGAGGCAAACAAACCAACAAGACCATCGACGACTCTATCCTAACAAACTGGTGTCTGGTCGCAGGCTTGAGCAGAAAGCAACTCTTCAAGGAGCAGCATGATACTGCAGATGTTGTCGAAGAACTAGATAGTCTCTTTCCGGGGCTTCTGTACATTCTCAGGTTTCCCGCCTTCGACAACACCTACAAAAAGAACATCCCATCGGAGTTATTGCAAATCCGCCTGAAGTATTGGGCGTACCAACCAGACGTCTTGAGACTCGGGTTTACAACATTCCAAGCATGGATCCATGTGGTTGTCGATCAACTTGCCATGAAAGGCATTCGTCTAGTTGCTGAAGGAGATATTGATACTTTCTGGGGCACCTTCAAGCCAAATGACTACAACAACGATCCAATAGAAAAGGTTGGAACTTTCACAGAACGATGGTTAAATGGTGGCAAACCCGGTGGCAATCAATTGAGTGCGCAGCTTCTAGCAGTAGCTTCGGCAAAACCTACCGATTTCACACATGTTGTGAAGGGAATCAACGTTGTGGCAAAGCTGTGTGTGGTATGCAAGGCCGACCTGCCTGCAAAATCACTTATCCGCACACCAGGAAACACTCTTTGCTGCAAACCTTGCCATGACAAGTTGTTGGAAATCTGTCACATCTGTACCGAATCGACCCACAAGCCACTTTCAACTACAATTATCTGTGGCCACAAGTACTGCACCGATTGTCTGAGTCACAAATTCGAGAGTAGCACTAAATCGGTTCATGACTTCCCTCCACAGTGCTGCGGCCAACGACTTTCGATTCACTCTCACCACAAGATTCTATCGAATGAAATCACCATCAGATATCTGGAACATCTGGAAGAACAGATATCGAGAAAAGCTATTCTGTGTGCCACAGCAGCTTGTGAGAAACAAATCATCAAACACTACTGTATTGAGGACGAATGGGGTCTTTGTTCAAAATGTCTACAACGTACATGTACTCGCTGTGAGAAGTTAGAGGATGAGCACAATACGACTGATGAGCAATCCAGTGCTGAGGTGGACAACAAAAATGACAACAAGCAAGATCCTTCTGTCAAAGAACGCAAGTGCCCACGCACCGCGGACGATGAGCTCCTCGAGCTGGCTAAGAGCAACAAATGGCGGAATTGTCCAAAATGCAATGCTATGGTGTCGAGAAGCGTAGGATGCAATGCAATGCGTTGCAGATGTGGTCAAGGTTTCTGTTACACCTGCGGTGAGCGCTATGAGATTGAACGAACATGTCGCTGCAGGGTGACATACGAGCATGAACAGCCTGGACAACCGTTGCGCGCAAACCGCTGGCGTCCGCAAGCTGCCAGATACCTCGAACCCATAGCACAGCCTGCTGGTGTTGAACAGGACGAAGACAATCAAATGCTAGAACGCGTTCAGCAGCTAGTCGACGATCTTACAGATGGAGAAGACCAAGCGGCTAGAGATGCTAGGGACGTTAGCAACGCTAGGAGAATGCAACGCGAAACAGAGCGAAGACATGCAGCAGCAGGTGCTAGGGGATTGCCAAGGCGACAACCTCGTGAAGCACAGCAACAAGTCATCCGCGAAGCTCAGGAAGCTCGGGAAGCGGCTTGGGAACTGCTTAGGCGAGTTGCTCAGGAAGAACCTGAATTACCTGACCCTAGCTAGATGTGGTGTTGAACATGCATGAGAATTGATAGACAGTTGGGCGAACTCCGTCTGAAAGAACCGAGAAGTCTGAATGACTAGGGCTTATATCCTTGAGTGTGAGCTGGACTTCGCTCTTATGATTGAGATGAGAGTCGGGAGATAGAAAATCTTGCGAAAGTCTCTCATCAATATATTTCCGTCTCTGTCCATCTATTGAACCTCTTTCTTCTGTAAAATACTGCTTGGGAAGTTTTTTGTGCTGTGCCTTACTGCACCCATTCTATCCACGTTCGACTCGACATCTTCAACCTCTTTGTACTCTCCCCTCGATGTATGTTTTCTCACTTCTTCTCCAACAAGTCTGATCGTGTTACGTCACTCAGAACAAGGGAGCTTGAAGTCGCTCCGTCTCCAACCTCCAAGACAACGAATAGACTTGAGACCTTACAACAACAACAACAGCTAGATATTTGGGTTTATGAAGCTTACAGGTATTTCGATTGCTAACCAGTGGAATGTTCGTACTTCAATATTATTCTTGACAACCAACAACGCTTCCTATCGACGTCCATACCAGCCAGTGACCTACTCTTATTCAATTCGTCCCCGTAACGTCCTACTGTCATCCGCTTCTCACAGTTTCCGTTTTCATCACTTCCAATACTATTGCTGCCGCCACCACTTCAGTACAGTCACATTCTCTACAATGTCCAAAATCGAACCAACAACCCACCCCGGTCTCAAGCACCACGACCACGGTTTCACCCTCCCGAACGGCTCCCGAATATCCCACCAACCCGCCAGCGTTACCAAACGCGTCTTCTCAGACCTCGGTTTCCCAGTAAACATGCACGAACTGTCCGCCAACAGCTCCACAACCCTCGATCCGACCACCAATCCGACACCAACCACCTTCGCTGGCCAAATCGGCCTCATCGACTTCGACACCTCCATCCGCCTCCCGCGTCACGTTCACATCGCGCCCCCAGACCAAAAATCAATAGACAACGGCTCCGCCCGCTTCACAGCCGAACGCATTCTCGTGCTAAACGGCACAGCCCTCGTCGAACTCAACGGCGAAGTTTACGTTATTCCGCCACGGACTCTCGTAACTATTGCGCCCGGTGTCCCACATACATGGACCGCATGTCCTGCTGGTGTGAGTCCAGCCACTGCTTTTCCAGAGTACGATGCGGACATGCTGACTGATATGGACCGTGTTGTTTCGGAGGGACGGTTTTTGATGGTTTATGAATATGAGGAGGAGACGGGGTTTTTTCCGACTGCTCAGACTGATACGTTGAAGGATGTTAAGGAGTATGTCAGGGCGCCTGAGGAGGATTTGGAGGAGCTGAGGTTTAGAGCGCTGGATAAGGAGCAGGTGAATGAGAGTGGATGGGTTGTTTGGGGTGGGGAGTGTAGGAGGGTTGGTGGAGGGAGGGCTTGAGTGAACCAAGATATATTTTAATATGTTCGCCTCAATCGATCGTGATGGGTACGACATAACATGTCATGTATGCACGCCTGGCCCTCAACAAGGTTAGCGCCAGCAACAGAAACACAGTCGGTATGGACGACCAGTCTTACGCCAACGAACCCCTTTGCCTGGCGAGTCCCATCCAACCATACTACACCAACTCACTAAACGACCCTGGCGTTATCCTTGACCATGCTCAATACCTCCACGACTCTCTCCCTCTCTCAATTCCAAAAACACCACTATATCCCTTATCAAGACAATAAACATCAAAGTCCACAGCCAACGGATTTTCATCAACAATCCCAGTGCCACAACCGCGAACCACAAAGCAAAATCCTACACAACTCAACCATATATCAGACAGAGACTACAGCCGTCACCAAGCACAAAACTCAAGGAGAGACGTCTCATCGTTCATCAGTCTTCGCATATCCTCAATCCGGCCCCCAACACATCCAACCCCTCTCCCTAACACAACACAGCACATCACATCACAGCACCACTATCCTCTCCAAGCTAAGCTAAGCTCTATCCTTCCTTTCATCCCGTTCCGTACTCAATAGCTCATGCCATCCGCATGTCTTGCACCACAACCAAGACTACACAATCAGCACATCCATCCACCACCGCACCCAACCGGGGTCTCATCCCCATCGGCCCATAAGGCAGGTTAGCTAGCTAGCTACGTGTTTCCTACACCGGTGCCGGAGAAACAGACCGAAGGGTTTTCGCGGATGTTGCAGTATATACTACGCAGATTATGTCGAGAGGGCTGGGATATGGTTGGATGAATGGAAGGATGGCCGGGTGTACACGAGCTTAGGGTGAGATGCAGTGAATTGTGGTAATTGCTGGTGGGGTCTTTGTTACGTATATATGTATGTATACGTACAATACACTACACTACACTACACTATAGTATAGTGTTATACGACATGAGCACAAGGATCTAGGACCGTATGTATGTACCCATATACTCCTACAGTCCGGACATGTTTTTTATTTATGTCATGCAAGATGAACTGAAATAGAATGAAAACGAAACGGACTGAAACTGAACGAGAAAGATGCATGAACACAAAGAACCTGGAGGGTACATGTCTACCCGATAGACCTGGGTAGTAGCCCGGTGCATAAATCACGATCGCAGATCGGTAGAGTACATGAGGTCAGTAGATATTATAGAAGCGTATCATAGAGCAATTTACCATAAAACACGCACGTATATGTGGTGACTCGTTCGTGCATGAGTAATCGCATACAGTACAGGATATTCTATGTTTATATATGAAATATATGACTTTGTAGAAGCTACGCTAATCAGCATGCTGTGCTGCATTCAACCACGTCCACGTTCACAGCCATCTCCTTCCCACCCGCGTTAATTCGATCCAGTTTTAAAGGATGTGTCTGCTGTTCTTCCAAGCAGTGTCGTCCCTGATTAATTCGTTCTGATATGAGGTATCTTACGTAGTGTCACTGTCGGCCAGAGTTCCTGGCAATTCTGGTGTGGCCTCTGCCTTTGCATTCGAGAGGTGGGAAAGATTGGGAGTTGTGAGCTCCGCGCCGGCGGTACACATACATGTATTTCGGGGTCAGATGTTGTGGGGCGAATCCCCTTTTTGTTTTGACTTGGCTGAGGTGTGATAGTGCCTTAAGTGCCTGACAGCAGGCGATTGCTGATAGGGGTTTCGATGATTGCGCCACAAGCGGTGTAAACATGTACTGCTCAAGTCGACGTATCTGTCAATACCACAGTGGATGTTGTACAGCTGGTCGTTTCGTTTTTTATGACAAAAACCAAACCACATTCGTTTACCGTCTTCACATGCCAGTAACAACTTTACCTCCATCAACAACGATTTGTTCGTCAATTCGTCTTTCAAGATCCTCTGTAGAGCCCCATTCTAACCGCTTCCATGTCCGTATTCTTGCTTCATTCATATCAAACTCGAACAGTCGCATGCGTCGAACGTACCCGCCGTACCCGCCATAACCACCGAATCCGGCACCGCCGCCATAGCACATCCAAAGTGCGGCTTTTCCGTCTTTTCCGTTGGCTGGGAGACAGTAGTCGTTGACGTGGTCATGTCCACAACTTACCAAGAGTACGTTCTCTTCTACTAGCACATCTTTGAAATAGCTGTTGTAAGCCGGTGCTGTTGGGGCCTCTGTCCAGTTCCCTATCCATTGGTTATTGTCTGGGTTGCGGTATTCCGGTAATGGGATATGTATGAATGCTAGATCCATATGTATGTGCGTGTAATCCTTGTGTTTCCGTTTGAGGTGTTGAGAAGTACTTCTGAACCAATCTATTTGCGATTGCTTGAGCCAGTCATAGCCGCGGTACTTCTTCTCTTGTGGTGAGTAGGAATGTGTGTCGAGCATGTAAATTGTTAGAGCACTAGCATGAGTCGAACCACGACCAAGAATTTCTATGTAGTAATTTCCTATTCCTTCGATATCGGGAGGACCAGCGGTAGAGAGGGAATATGGTAGACCATCCATGATGGACATTGATTGTGCGCGATCAAGATTTGATTCGTCGTCGTGGTTGCCGAATATACCAGCGTAGGGAATTTGGTGTTTCGCGAAGAGTGCAGAGTATTTGTAGATTACGGTTTGAGCATCGGGAGAGGTATCGCCGTTGACTTGGTCTCCGGATAGTATGATGAGGTCAGGCTTTTCGTCCAGGAGTATGCGTTCGACAAATGCGAGTGTGCGAGGGTCAGCTTGACAAGGGCCACCTTCAAATTCGT
>Ga0181469_100005_pt1 | contig 60383 bp, 59 predicted proteins | sample InSIn2SAF170_2_FD_119081 | JGI IMG/M metagenome (GOLD analysis project Ga0181469, IMG submission 119081) | Clean room microbial communities from NASA Spacecraft Assembly Facility at Jet Propulsion Laboratory, Pasadena, California, USA -... ... | reverse complement strand
CTTCCGCAGTCTCCATGTTCGAGGTCGACAAAGCCGTCGAGATCACGCCCGGTACCTGGAACACTGTCGCCGAGGCCGAAGCCTGGAAGCCGCCGCCCTACACGCCCGACCGCGGCTTCGCCGTCTACGCCGCCTCCAAAACGCAACAGGAGCGGGAGCTGTGGGACTTTGTGGAGGCGAAGCATCCGCACTTCGTCGCCAACAGCGTGCTGCCCGACTACAACGTGGGCAAGATTCTGAACGTGGAGAAGCAGGGCTACCCCTCCTCGATCGGGATGCTGAAGGCGCTCTTCGAAGGCAACACGGAAACGGGCTTCATGCTGCCGCCGCAGTGGGAGGTCGACGTACAGGACTCTGCGCGGCTGCACGTCGCTGCCCTCTTGCACCCGGACGTAAAGAACGAGAGGGTTTTCGCGTACGCGTTCCCCAAGAACAACACGAACACGGTCAAGTATCTGAAGGAGCTGTATCCGGAACGGACGTTCCCTGACCCGCCCGAGAACGAGGGCGAGAACCTGTACAAAGTCACGGCGAGGGACAGGGCGGAGGAATTGTTGAGGTGGACCGGGGCGGAGGGGTGGACGAGCTACAAGGACTCCATCAAGCTGGTGTGTGACACGCTGATCTGAACGTCTAGTCGTGGCATCGGTGTTTAGCGCGCTCACCAAGGGAGGATTGTTTGCGAGGTAGTCACGGCAGTGCTTCACAGTTCACGGACTTTATAGATGACGCGCATCGAGCGTCCCGTTTGACGTCTTCGCGTCGCGTAGATCCTCGACTACATGCCGAGACTTCATTACCCTGAGCACCGAGCCCTATGTGTTGCCCTGTGTAGACCAGATTGTGCATGAGATCGTAAGTTGCGTATGTGATCTTGGGAGAAGGAGGGAACAAGAAACGACGATATATATATATACATAGAGATTTTGTGGCAGTGGCTTGTGCTGAGGAGTCCTTGTGTTTAGATCGAACCATGGTTGTCAGGGTTAGGGAACACCGAAATAGTTTTTGACCTCTGGTGGTAGACGAAACTCAGAGTGACACTGAAAGATGAACTACACCGCGGTGAGCTGGGTGCTTGTCGTGGCTGACCTGTTGAGGGCGCACGCGTACTCATACACGAAAGCATAATCATCCAATGAGCTGGAAAAGACTATGTGATGCATCGCGTACGACCGTAACGCTTTGATGGTTGTTATGGTTGGCCAGGTTGGCGAACCATGCTGGCGGCTCAAACATTCGAGAGGGGTGAGCAATCAGAACGATTGCTACAGTAGAGTCAAAAAAAATTCCGACACTAAGAAATTTTGAAGCTGTTAGCATTGAATTTTGACGGCTTGGCACTGGCTATATGTACAGGTCTAGTCACCAGCCCACCAAATGACCCCACCCGGCTTAGACAATGACCATGATCGAGGAGAGTCGAAGACCTGACAATCTACCGCATACGGTACTCCGGCCTGACGAAATCAGCCATCGTCTTTGGCTCGCCATCGAAGTTGTGTTTTCCATCGCCATCCGCATGGTGGCCGTCTGCATTTAAATCGCATTAGCATTTCCCCTTCCTGTGCCCTCCACACCATTGTTTCGAGACGAAACGAGGAACATGTAGACTCACGGTGGTCGTCGTGCCCATGTCCATGCCCATCATCCGCCGGCCCCACATAGTCCATCTTGTACACATTCCCGCACTCTGGACACCTCTCCACCGGCCTGTCCCTCGACATAGCCAACCAATGCACCACATGGCTATCCGCCGGAAAGCCCGTGCAGCCAGCAAACTGCTCGTCGCCGAAACTGCGAACGCTGATGGGGTCCTGCATGGTGCCGCGGCGCGAGGCGTCGAGCGGCTTCATGTCGAAGATGTCGATGCCCTGCATCTTGCCCAAGATCTCGAGGCGGTCGAGACCGGTCGCTTGGTCGAGGTCGGTAGGGATCGTGCCAGCGGGGGCGCCTGGGGGAAGGAGGTCGGCTTCGGTCTCGATCTCTGTTGTGCGAGGATGGCTGTTAGTTGGGGATGTACCCGCGGTGGTGTGATAGCTTGGGGAGAGGCATTGGCGTACCCTCGAACTTCTTCATTGCCTTGGAAGGCTCGCCAGGCTTGGGGTCGTGCTTTGCTTCGGCTCCTGCAGCAATTGGGCGTCAGCGTCGTGTTCAGAGTGCGGCTAAGGAGCTCGACTGGTGGTCTCACGTCGAGCGGAGATGGCGAACGTGCGGGTAACAATTGGTGCTCGGAAGGCAGTCTGCCTCGTCAGGGCGATGGCCGAGCGTCGAAGCAGCATGCTGGGAGACATGGCTGGAGTGGAGATTTTGTGCGTTGCTGGAGCTGTTGATGCACGTTTGAGGTCGGCGAGCTTCACTTGCGCCCGGCTCGGATGATGCCGGAGAACGCCCGGTTCTTCGCAATAATATCACGTGCGAGACATTGGACACGGTTGGGCTGCTGCAAGTATTCATGTAAAGAATGGTAATGTCGAGAGCTTGGGGATATATGCTGCCGATCCACCTTTTGAGACTCCTCTAAGCCCCGTATTGGATCCTTCCTGAGGCACCTGTGCCGTCTGAACCGCAGTCTCCGCCCCTTCATCATCTTGTTCACCGACACGTGCCGACCGCCTGATGCCCCGGCCGAAGGCCGTGATTGGAAATGTTCTGGACGAAGTCTTTGTTGGTAGCCTAATGAGAGTGCCCGTGAAACAAGTCATAGTTTTCAACCTTCAGCATCCACAAAATCTTCGTCCTGACCAGTCTCCGAGTCGGCTCTCCTAAGGTGCTCTGGAGGGTTCTTTGATTGCTCCAGTGATGAAGACCCAGCCGAATGTCCCGGTTTCTGGATTCTCCAAGCAGCGGGCAGCTTCTCGGTGCCATTTTGCACGCCTGACAGCGCATCCTCGCCCCTCTCAGGCTTCTCGTGTGACTGATGCGAGTCGTTGAGACTCATTTGACCGATGTTGGGCATGTTTCCGCCCTGGATGGGGCCTTGCTGATTTGTTTCGCCCCTTTGCTGATGCGATTGTTGGGTGGAATCAGGTAAAGGCGCTGCTGATGCCTCTTCCATGCCCGTGTTCCGCCCCGATATCGAAGACGGGTCTTGCGACTGGGAATGTTGGCCAGGCAGTATGGCAGCTATCGATAAAACTTGCTTGATCTGCGTGTCAGGAGAGCTTCCATGGTCGCTGTGCAGCTATAGTCAATATCACGCTCGTTGCTTGGTAAGTTCCATGGATCCACGTACACTTTTGCATTGATGATCCAGTCCAAGCTCTCCTCATCCGGTCCTAGCCCGCCCTTGCCATCGTGTGTGCTCCTGAAGAGCTTCGGCTTCCATTCAACACCTTCTTGTGATCGTTGCGACGCTTCTTGCCGCTGCATATCTTCAATCCGGGACTTCTCATCTGTTGCGATGTTCTGGTCCTGGGCCTTGATGGCATCGGTGACCTTCTTCCAGAGCCTTTGTGACTCTCGCTCGTCTTGTTGATCAAGCGGTCTGGTCGTAGGGTATGTCTCCTTCGCATGTGCGGCATCGAAGAGCAACGTCTTCTTCCCGGTCTAAACAACGCAAGTGTTAGTCGCACCATTTGTGTTAGGCTTTGATATGGGATAGCAAAACAACGACCTACCGCAAGATCTTTGATGAACATTTCTCCGTTCCATAGGCCTGAAAGCTCGAATAGGTTCTTGTCACTCTTCGTGTCTTTGATGAAACCACCAATGGCATTGTATGTCCCGCCGACCCAGCCTTTGGTTTTGAACTCAATATCTGCCATTAGGTGGGACTCAGGACACTTGACCGTGCTATGGTCGCCGAGTTCATACTTCATCTTGCCGAAAAGAATACCCCTGGCGTACATGTTCGGCTGTGTGATGAAGCTGTCCAGAGGGAATCAAATTAGCCTCTTGCCGTATTCCTCTCTGTTAGAACTGGAGCTTACAATCTTTCCCCACGGTTCAAAAATCTCATGACTGCGATGCCCTCCATCAGACTGGCGGCGGAGTTGCCCAGGAACTTGCTTCTGGGCTTCAACGTACCATCGATGCGGATGTGGTGTTCGGGAGCCATGAAGAAGTAGCTTGACTTGGGAGGATGATGCGAGGTTTGTTCGGAGATGTAGTAGCCTTTCGTTTTGTCCGGGTACTCCCAGAAGCAGGTATAAGTCTCGCCGAGGATGGGATTCAGGGGCTTCTTGACGCCACTGAGAGCATGTCAGTCGCTTCCGTGCGGTGTGAAGGACGATCCGTCCCTTGGTTGCAGTGTACATACGGGGGTTTGATATGCCAGCCGCTAAGGTAGAATTTCACTACTGATACGAAGCGTTGGACTGGGTCATCGATTTCAGGCAGTTGCAGCATGATCTCTGGATGTGCCATGAAGCTGTTGTATAATATGAGTACCACTCTTTGGTTCATTGTTCACAAGCAATGCTCACTTTGTGATGCGCTCCAACATTGATCGGGGCTCGAGAATGAAGGTGGGTAGGGTGACTCTGCTCAGGTCTGCCCCTGGTCGTAGTTGGGAAATGATGTGCGTAAGGACTGTGTTTTGATTCAATCATCAGCGATCTGCTCTGTTTGGACATGTAGCCTCTATGGCCTTGGAAGGAATCATACCGTTGCCTTGCTGGTCATCCACAATGGTGGCATCGTCGTCGGCATCCTGGCCGCCGCGGCTCTCATCTTGAGACGACCTGCTGCCTGCAAAGGAATGTGTCAGTCCCGAGTCTTCAAAGATGTGTTCCGAATGTCTTTGCCTCCGGGACAGTGGGGTTTCTTACTACCAACAGAATGGCGCTTGTGTCCGAGGACCATTGTTGCGGTTGTATGCCAGAAGGTAATGTAGGCAAAATTGGTGCTGTGTCTCGCAGACTTCTTCGTCCAGAGGAGCTGTTTGTGTTCTTCGTGATATCGTAACGGACCCCGAAATAGGAAGCTTGCGGAAGTTGCTGTCAGTGACGAAACCTGGCGGTCGGTGTTCAGCAAGCCCGTTGCAAGCGAAGACTGGGCACTAGAGAAAGTAGCAGCGGGATGTCGAGGGAGCTGAATAGGGCTTCAAGGCAGACAACAGGGCCTTTCCGAGTGCTAGAGTTGGTACGAAAGGGGTGCGTGGGCAATTGGATGTGGTTCGTTACAGAGTTCAAGGCCTGCGGAATGACGCATCCCCTCACCCCGCCATGTGCTGCCAATCGACATTTCCTTCTTCACATCCGACGCAGCATCACAAACAGTGAAGTTATACTCATGATACACTCACTGTACCGAGTCGAGACACATTTGTCTAAAGGTCCCGAAGTAGCAAACGTAGCTGGTAAGGTGTTCTGGTTGCTGCAAAAAAACATCACGCCATCTTCCCATGTAAATCGAGCGAATATGTCCGCTACTACTGTAGAGCTCTATCCTCGAATCTCATTTAACAATGTCTTCAAGGTCCAAGTACGTACTGGGCGCTTAGACCATGAATTCCATATGGCGATCCACCCCAGCGGGTGCAAGCAGGTAGGTGCCCATACAATCCATGGCTACGACCACATTCAGCCTTGCCAGCCTGTTGGTGTCCTACGGTATATAGGACGGCACCCCAGCATCAGTATTAGCATCAGCCAAAGGTGACCTACCAAAAGTTTCTTGCGATTCTGTCAATCTAGCTGAAGCGCTATGCTAAATCCATTTGTTGCTGTCGGCCTGGCAGGCAACGTCGTCCGTTTACCCAGATCGAGGGTGCAAAAACTTCCCCCAAACCTAGCGCCCATCACAAAGCCAGCTGGGTCAGCATTCCGATCATGGATCTCGCACACGACAAATGCGATCGTTTGAAGATCTCGAAAACGCCATACTCAGGGGCGAAGGTGTGTCAGCGAGTTGCAAAATTGCATTCTCTTCATAACTCGGCTAGTATTACATGCATATCATCCGTGGCGAAGCGAGCGAGGTCGCTGAGGTATCAAAAAGCCAAAAAGAGCCATTTCGCCTTGCTAATGATCATGGTACGAGTAACCAGGCGGACACAAAACGCTGCCGACGTATTAAAAACGTGTGCTGGGTACCCGCTTTTGACCCCGTCGGAAGGAGTCTACGAGCTTTTGCTGCCCTTCCGCTCCTTCGTCTTAATCATAATGCCGTCCGACGACTCGCCGCTGTCCTCAAAATCGTCTTTTTTGAAGCCACCGAATAGCTCCTTGCGGCTCGTGTGGAAGTGAGAGACGACTGGAGGATAGAAGGTGCCGCTGTACTTGGAGTGCTCGGGTTGCGTTGGAGTCCTCGCGGCCTCTTCGGGCGAGCTCCGGCCTCCAAGCTCACGACGCTCTGCCGCGGTCAATGGAATGCCGCCGTCTGGATCGCACTGCTCCTCAGCTTCGGCGGACTTTTCGACAGGCGCGGTCGTCGATCCCTCTGCAGTCTCTTCCACGTTTCCTTCGTCGTCTCCTTCGTCGTTCCCTTCATCGTTTCCCTCGACGTTTTCCCCGCAAGATTCCTCCGCAGATCCCTCGCCATTCTCGTCGATGAGGCCGTCCAGTCCGCCTTCGATTTCCCTCAGTAAACGCACAAACTCCTCCGGTACCAAGCCACTTTCGTTCGTCAAGGGATCCTCCGCCACAAGCCAGCCTTCACCGTGTCGATAGCTGACCAAAATCACCTGTCCCTCCTTCAACGGGAGCTCGTTTTCGTTCTCTTTCTCGAAGTCGAACAGGGCAATGGCCTTGCCGTGCATCTCTTCGTCAGGGCTTGCAATCGTGAACTGATAGTCGCGGCTGTATCGTGACTCTTCGGCATCATCGTCATCTGGGTCGTTGTCACCAACCAACTCGAAGTCGTCAGACTCGATGATCGGCACAGTGTAGGAGGCCCTCGGGAGTGTCGTTTGGAAGTGGGAGTCGCGACGATCATGATCGTCTGCACTCACGCGTGAGTTTGACCCTCCAGCTTGAACATCAGAGGCCGTTGGGTTGGTGACATATTCACCTCCTTGATCGTCTGCTGCTTCACCAAGATTTCCCTCGTAGTACGTCTGGCTTCCATCTCCATTCGTGCTGACGTAGCCGCGCCTGCCTTCTTCAACGTCTCTAGTACGGCCACGCATCTGGTCGAAGCCCACCATGTTAGACTTCTGCTTACGGTGCTTCGCACTTGTAATTACCGGGCTTGCCAGATCATCATCCTCACTGAATGGCGGACCGTCACCGTCACCGAATGACAGCTGAGGGAGTTGCTCGTGCGGATTCCAACGCCCAGTGGACAGCCCGGGACTTGGTCCGTCCCAGCGCGGCATAGGGTCTGAGAGTCTGCGATTGCCCTCGCTGGCTGGGGTAGACACGGATGAGTCTCCAGCTGTGGGTCCATAGTGCAGGGCTTGGAAGTGTGGGTACGCGAAGTCTCGGACCAAAGTGTAGGTAAGACTCGAATGGAAGAGGGGGAAAACTGTGGACTGCGGACGTGACCGTGAGAATGTGTTGCTGTTGCTGGGGTTGGAGTACGTAGACATCCTGCTCTTAGCCGCAAAAGATGCGCTGCGTTCGAAACTGGCTTTTTGTTCCGTGGATGAAGTAACGAGCGGCGGGAGGGAAGGCGCGGTCGGAGAGTGTGGATTCAGTGAGGTGGGAGAAGGTGGCTCGGAGGTAGTGCGGAGGGAGAGAACGGTAGCCATCGTGACGGCAAAGTTGCTTGTTACCTCGACTCCAAGTCTTCGTCCACGCCCCAGAACACGAAGGCGAAAGGCGTTGCCAGATTGGGATCAGGTCGTCGCGAAGCAGAGGTGGGTCGAAGAAGGGTGAAGAGAGGGGACTGGAAGGGGCGAGCGTCAGCCTCTCCGGTGTTCGTGGAGACGGTCGTGGCAGCGACGAAGTTGGATGAAGTTGAGGATTACCTTCGAGGTGGGATTACCTTCCTGGGCCCCACAGGATATCCACGGGGACCTGGCGCAAAACGGTGCAACGCTTTTGCAGACGTGGGGTGACAAGTGCCTCGGAAAGATTAGAAGGCGGATGGATGTTGTGGGGAGAGAGATCGATGGCGCTGCAATCACACAGGGCGATTGACAGCGACGAAGGTGTCGAAGGTCCTTCCGGCGCAAAGCAACTGCTTGCTGCTCGATGGTGATCATGCGGGAGGGTGTTAGCCCCTCCAGGTACTAGTAAATCGCGTGAGCCGGGGTGGTGGGAGAGGAACACCGAGAGGAGAGATGCAGAGAACGCGATTCGACGAACAGTTGGTATAGAGAAAGTCCTGGTTGGTTGCCGACCCAGCGCCTAGTTGAGAAGTGGAAGTAGAAGTGGAACTGGAAGTCAAAGGGCAGGGATGCAATGGCGAAGCGCTTGGGAGGAAGTAGGGAGTACGCCCGAGGCGGTCCAGTCAGCGGAGGGGTCGCGTAAGGGCTAAAGGCAACGGAGAACCTAGAGGGCCATCCCCCAGATCTCATGTGAAGCTTATGGGAAGCGGGGATTTGAATGATAACCACTGTAGTGTACTGTGTACTCTGCACTCCCTATCCGTTCGGCATTCCTTTCTCTACGGTGTAGGGTTTCCCCCAGAACCAGTGTGCTTGGGCTTCTATTAATAGCACAAGATGCGCCTGGCATGCGCGCCGCACAGATACACACAGGTGGATCGCGAAGCATCCACGACGTGTTGAAGAGTTTGAGAGACGTGGTCGCAGATGAAGGTATGGATGGAGCGGGTGAGTGAGCTTGCTGCGACGGCGACAGTGACAGGGCGACAGAAGGACGGGAGCGTGGGTTTATTCAGCAATGCTGGATTGCTGATCATGGAGAAAAAGGATAGGGCAAAACTCGAGAGTGAATACCCGCTGACAACGTTTCATGTTCTCAGCAGGGATCATTACTCGTGTACGGGACGACGTTACGGCGGGGCAAGAGAGAGAGAGAGAGATAACGGGGTACCTCCTACCGTTGGAGGCATCATGGGGACTGAGGGGATCATTGGGGAGGGGGTCCCCAGTTCGTACGCGACAGCAGCCATCGCATGTACCTCTGTACCGAGTAGGACAACCGCGCGTGCCCAGGCCAACCACCCGTAGTACTTACATCTCCTCCTGCCCACCTTCCGGCGAATTCTTTCGACCTCCGTACCCACCTGGCCCAAAACATCTTGGCGCTGCACGTAATAGATGGACACTCGGGCCCCTTTCGGAACCAAAAAGTCCATCCTCAGCCGCAGCCGCATCCCTACCACCTACAACAGCTTCCAAACCCAACTACATGCCAAACTACAGACCTCTTCATTCCGTTCGATCAGGTACGTACCTAAGAGTCAAGCAAGAACATGTCTTTCTTTATGATGATACCAATATTGGAGCTGTCCTACCAACGATGCCGACAAAACTTTTTACCTATACGCAAATACATCCTGATCACCTTTCACTTCAATGATAAGATAAGAAGCCCACCCTCGAACAGACGCTCACGGGAACGCGCAGACACCACAACCTAAGCAGTATCTCCCTTCACCCATCTCATTAGGGGGAAAGTGAGACCTGCCACGTGCTCCCTTGCCTCACCCACGCCTTCCTTCCACTTCAAGAATATACATCATGTCCACAGACCCACGATTAGCAAGGCAAAGACCTGCACCGCCACCTCCCCCGCCGCCCCCCGCAGCGCCAGCATCTCAGCCAACTGATATGGGGATGGACGGAGCACAAGACGAAACAGCGCCGGCAAGCCAGACACCTGGGGACAGCTTCAAGCTCAAGTTCTGCACAGTATGCGCAAGCAACAACAACAGGTATGTCCAATCACCGTTGCCACATCACAAGTGTGCCAGTGGCACAACCAACAACCGCTTTCGTGCTGGCGGAGCACGCGTCTTCCAGCTCCTGTGGCTATCATCAGGGCTTCCATATATCACTTCAGCATCATGCCGTGTTAAGCCATCTTCGTCTTCATCTACATAGAAGCAATTCAAAGCTCCGTTTCAACCCCCTTAGCCGCTGATGTCGTATACCTCCCACTACTGCCTTGTCCCATTGCAACACCAACCCCCTTTCGGAAGAACGAAACTGACACTCCCATTATCCAGATCGATGGAAGCACACCTACGCCTCTCCGCCCAATACCCTGTCATCTCCTTTGGAACTGGCTCTCTAGTCCGCCTGCCCGGCCCCAGCATATCCCAACCCAACGTTTACAACTTCAACAGCACATCCTACAACAGCATGCACGACGAGCTGCAATCCAAAGACCCGCGGCTGTACCGGGCCAACGGCATCCTTGCCATGTTAGACCGCAACCGACGCGTCAAGCACGGCCCGGAGAGGTTCCAGGACTGGCAGATTGGCAGGCCGCGGTTGGGCGAGACGCAGAAGAGTGACAAGGGGTGGGAGGGCACGGAAGCGGGTGTGGTGGATATCATCGTGACGTGTGAAGAGAGGTGCTGGGATGCGGTGGTGGAGGACTTGCTTAACAGAGGGGGAGTCCTCAACAGGCCAGTACACGTGTTCAACGTGGATATCAAGGACAATCACGAGGAGGCGCTGGTCGGTGGACGCGCGATACTAGACCTTGCAGGCAGGCTGAACAAAGTCGCCGCTGAGGAACGGGAGGCAAGCGGTACAGAAGGATGGGACGTGGGGTCTGGCAAGGCGAGAGAAGGTTTCGATGAGAAGGTACCGCAGATCCTAGGCGAGTGGCAGGAGGACTGGCCGCAGTTGCCAGCGCTGTGGACACTGGCCTGGTGCTAGATCCATCATCCACGAATAATGCTTGGCGAACACCTCTAGTTTTAGAGGAGCTTGAGGATGTCGAAAGTTCTGTCTGTGCTTCATATACCCCCACATAGCTAGGCCCGTCATTTGCTAAAGAATGCTCTATTCTCGCTCGGACACATTGTCTGGAGCACTTTCGTTTCGATGGTGACATCAGCAGTAAAACATCGGCAAGTCGTGCAACATCGGACTCGAACTTTTCTACCCAAACAGCACCACTATTGCCCCGAGACACATCGTTTGCATGCATATATCTCGAACATGACTTCAATACGACCCTATTTCTTACCTCACCTGCCCGATTACCCCATCTTCATAGCTCTCTTTCGCGACGTGCAGAATGCGGATTTCCTACGGCAGCAACTGCTGCACGGCAATACCGAGTTCGAGTACGCCTTTCTAGACGCCACGAGAGTGAGTACACCAGCGCGCAACCCCCCTCGCTCCCACCCAGTGTCAGTCAGTGCAAAGAGCCCGGAGAAACACGTCATGCCCAGAATTCCGTCGAGGAATGGCTGCTGGCGTCGATCATCGTCAATGCATTGGCCTCTGACATCGCCCCCCTAGATACTCTCCGCGACGCAGGTCCACGCCGCGATCTTCCGCGCCGTGAACGACCTCGTCGGCGCCCGTCTCAAGTCGCGCAACGTCCACTCCGAGATCGTCTTCTGCTTCAACCCGAACAACAACGTCCGTCTCTCCGCCGGTGAGGTCACGTGATCGCCATGCCGCGAAAGACGTTCTTATGCTCGGGAGGTAGCGCGTTGCGTGCTGATCGTTGCGTTTTGATCGTGCGCAGATAGCGGATTCGTTCAGGTCGTTCGGGCTCACCGCGTCCACCACCTCCCTGCTCGCCGTCAAAGTCGGCCACGTCGGCAGCGCTTCCGTCACCGCGGAGTCCGTGGAGCGGCACTTGGAGGCGAACGTGAAGGGTGAGAGAATCGAGTTTGACGATGAGGGTCTGGCAGGTATGAGTGATTTAGGGCGCATACGGAAGATTTACAAGTTGAACGCGCCGGACGGCGGGGGCAAGGGGAAGAAGAAAGGTGGAGAGGTCAACGGGGTGAATGGAGATGAGGAGAGGGACGAGAGGGCGGAGATGGAGAGCGTCGTGCTGGGTCTGATGGCCTTGAGAGGGTCTTGAGATCTGGCTTTCAATGGTGCGTGATAGCGCTGTGTGTGGCTGATGGGCAAGAGGCTTCACAACAACAAAGGGGTTTGCGTTGACGAGCTCGGTGCAAACCCTTTTCGTGAGTGCTTTAGCTGCGGGACCACGCCCAGGAACAGAATGACTGCACACGAGCTGGGCTGAGCACGATGTAAATAGAGACAGTGGTGAGGTAAACCATGGTTTGCTGGCTTCTGTTGCTATACGAATTGTAATGGAGAAAGTACTTCTAGGTTCAGTTGCTTCTGCAGGTACTCGTCGCAAAGAACATTGCATAGCTATGTACGGTATGACGTCGCGGGTAAGAAATTGTGAGTGCAGTCCGGACAGCCTCACATCCCCCCTGTGGTTCCACCACGCAACGTGAATTAGCGAAACAAAAATGAAAAAACGGATCAGAGATGCATGTTCCATACCTGTCGTCCCATCAGAAATGGCTCAAAAAATTGTTGTGTCATGACCCTGGCGCCGCGGTACAGGATCCAACTCGGGGCATCATATGGAAAAACAACAAAAAACTAGCCTACGCAGAAGTTGGGGAGCGTATCACCACTTGGCTCAATGGGTAGGTAGTGAACCCGATATCATACCAGCTGACCGCAACTGATAGTTCCTATTCGTGTCCCAGATTTGAACCGTGCCCGCCTCCCAAGGGAGTGAGGTCTGGCTGAAACGGGGGGTTGACCCGAGTTTGATACAGTACGCAACTGCACCACGAACACGAACGTTGAGTTACTTGTGAGAGATAACCCTAGAAAACCCTTTATGAACCCAAATCCTAAAGTCCCGAATATAGCCGCAACGTCAACGCCGCAACTCGCGCACCACCACACATAAGTCTGCAGGAATCAGTGGTCCGAATTCCTGCTCTTAGGAGTTTCTAGAAGTATCCGAGGAGCGATTTGCATGGTTGCATGCGCCCGTGGAGGTTTTGGGAGACCGGCGGAGTCAGCCGTTGGGCTGGCCATGGCAATTTCGCCGCGACCGCAGACACTGCGACCAACCAGTACCGCACACAAGCCCCAAAAGATGATACAACTTTTGAGCTATTGACCCATGAGCCTTCGCTATAGTCGCAAGCCTTTCGACAGTATATTTGGTCATGCAGTGTGCACGCCGGTGGGGGGGACCTCGTTCGGGAAGCTCGAAAAGGCGACGAAATGCGACGAGATGCGAGTATGAAGGCCTGCTGACGGTGAGTAGTACCTTTGCAACATCGCTGGCGTAATCTGGATATCTGTCACGAACAGTCACTTCTTAAAAAAAGCTTCGCGACTGACTCTGCGGGTGCCTACTATCTGGCGTTCGAGAGTTGGCGGCCAGCTCTGTGGCGTTAGGAATGAAAAGCGAACTGTCGCAACGATCGAGGCTGTTTCGAGCTCAAAAGGCTATGCGTCAGTTGACGAAGTGGCTGAATCGAAGTCTCCTCGTTAGAGGTCTTTTCCATAGTGTGCGGTTTCCATTCCGTCGTCCAGCTTGTCCGGTCCTTGCTCTTTCTGCCTTTCCACATCTTTACATGAGTCAAAAGTACCTAGGGCAGCTTCATGATGTCTTCGGATATGTTTGCATGAAGATTTCATTGTTTAAACATGTCCTAGACGGAGGAATAGGTCGAGGTGTGGTTGAGGGCTGGAGACCCTGGACCGGAGAGCGCCGCTGTCAGTCCCATCATGCAGAAAGATCGACGCCACCACCAACGCCTCGCATGGACCTTTGAAACAATCGACCGTTGAGTTTCAACGTTCTGCAAATCAATTCGACTCTGGCCATGGCATCACCCTCATGTTCGACTTGCGCCTGTATGGTGTGTCACGGTAGGGGCACAAGGGTCCCTTGCCACCCAGACTTGAGGATGCGAGTGCAAAGTCCGAAATAGTATCCTTTTTCCTCGTAACCATCTTTCCGATCTAATTGCTTTCTGGTCACAGTAAATGTTCTCATAGCACCGTTACTCGGTCACCGCATCCGCTGCATATTGCTTTCTATTCATCCAAGCACAAGCATCGTCCAATTGGTCCGATTAATAGCAATCCGATGTCGACCGCCCTTCACAGTATAACGGTATGGGTCCGAAGGCCTCGACTTAGCAAGCGGACAATGACGGCCAGTTCCACCTCTAGACCACGGAGTTGCGCAACACCATATTCGATTCATTCGTACAGTTCCCAGGAGGGAAAGGTCGTCATGTTCAATACATCGACTAGAGCTACCTCTAGACGGTCCGGATTGATATAGTACAGGGCACGGTCGCGAGCTTCTAGCAAACAGAAGATGGGTGGGTCTTCGACGGCGCGGAAGGTCGGGCCAATAAGATCTGCTCTACAGCTCATGCACATATGTGATCTATCCGTGAGGTTTGATCCAAATCAAGAAATCCTGGTATACAGTTCCGCACCTTTAGGAGAAAAATATGAAATCGTCTTCAGCATTGAAACTTCGGAGACAGTTGAGATGTCCTATAGAGTATACAGCATTTGATATCCGCTTGCTGAGAAACGAGCGAGAAGCGAACAGTGCCGGAGCATAGTGGTATTGTAAGCTTCCATAGAAGGCACTTAACTGGATGAGTACATGGGTACATTATACGACCAATAATGGTGTACATGTAACAGGTAGTGTCTCTTCAGCCAATATCAATGCTATTTTTGACACGTGCATAGGCTTCCTTGGCCGCAACCTAAAAAGCACACCATGACGATACCCCAGGTATACGAGAGTGAAGAATACGTAGGCACTTTGCGAATGTGGTAAGTCTTGATAGAGCACGAAACAAGCCCTCTTTCAGTGTCTTGGCCGATCGTCAGTAGCCGGATGTGGTCGGTGTTGGAAGGTTAAATATCTTCAGCACAGCGAGGCGCTTCCAAGGACATCTTTTCAAGAGATGAGAAGAGACTATACTGATAGTAATTCAGTCAAGAGAAATCTGATAGATGAATAGATAATACGAGCCGTCCGCTCCCTTCTCGCCCGGATGCATGTACAGCGGGCGTTGCGTCTCCGCTATTGGAGACATCGGTACAAACACCAACAGAAAGTATTAACTTCCGAGCTGTACGCAGCAAAGTGCCCTTTTCTGGACAAGAAAAACAAGGGCTAAGAGCCGAATACTAGGGGGCGGTTCAGATCTCAGCTATCAGTAGAGTAATGGCACATTCGGTCCAGAAACGTCAACTATTTCGTGATCAAGCCTATTGAAGAAGGTTTCCGGCACATGTACCTCTCGTAATCCAACCGGGGGACTTACTTTAAGCAGATTGACACTTGGTGGCGGAAGAATCGAGATCACACTTCGTTCATGTTCGATGCCAAGAGTCCACGATGATGCACGTCATCCTACGATTGGAGCTTCCTTCTTGAAGTCTTTCATCACATTTGCCTCATAACCGAGATTGTCTTTATCTACCTTACAATCAACTCCAGGAAGCCCTCCTTCATCATCCATGATGGCTTTCACCCTCCGCCGCCCTTTCACTATAACCAGTGCCCTGCGCTCGATCCCCAAATCCTCGCCCACCACCACGATCCGGCAGTTCCACCAAACGCCACTCAGATCCAACTTCTTCACCCAACAAAGCAGGACGACTCCTTCCTCAGCCCTATCCAAGACGAAGCCTGTCCTTCAAAATGCCTTCCGCAACCCCCGCTTCGCCTCCAACACGCCTCTCAACCCCATCGCTAACACCGGCAACAAAACGCAGCAGCTTCTTACCGGCGCCGGCATCTTCCTTGGCGGCGCGTTGGCGCTGAACCTCATCTTCAACCGCGAGACACGTGAGGATGGAGGGATGCCGCCATACGAGCGAACCTACCTCAATGACACGTTTATGCACACTGGTCTAGGCCTTGGTATCATTGCGGTGGCGGCGAGGGCGTTGCATACTAATGGATGGAGCGTGAGACTGATGGCGGCGAACCCATGGTTGGTCGTGGGTGTGGGCCTTGTGGGAAGTATTGGGACGATGCTGGGGTGCAGAGCTACGCCACCTGAGAAGTGAGTATTTTGATCGTCCTTGCTCTGTTTGCGTGAACTACGCAGATGCTAATGGTGGAACAGCTACATTCCCAAGTACGCCCTCTGGACTGCCTTCAACGTTACCCAAGCCGCCCTCCTATCACCACTTCTCTTCATGCACCCCGCACTCCTCGCCCGCGCTGGCCTCTACACTGTGGGCATGATGGGCTCCATCGCTTTCGTCGGCGCAACGGCGAAGCAGGAAAAGTACTTGTACCTCGGTGCTCCACTCCTTGGCGGTCTCGCCATCGTCGCCTTGTCCGGCCTTGCGCCCCTCATTATTCCCGTAACTGCCACAAGAACGCTCATGGTCACCGAGAGTATCTGGCTGTACGGCGGCCTTGCAGTATTTGGTGGCATGACGCTGTGGGATGTGCAGAAGATTCTGCATCATGCTCGTCTGGCTGAACGCGGGCTCATGAAGAAGGACCCCGTAAATGAGAGTATCTCACTAGAGCTCGACTTCATCAATATCTTCATTCGGATGGTGCAGATTCTGGGCATGTCTGGCAATAGGAGGAAGTAGATAAGGAACAGTACGAGCGAGAGACGCCGCAGTATGAAAAGCTTGAGCACGATCACTCATGGGTAATGGCATGGCGTTTGGGATGCGACATACCTCTCTTGCGGTCACTGTAGTTAGTCGTTGTCGAGGAAAGGAAGGTTCCCCGCTCTTTTTGAAGAGATTGTACTATCACGTAGGATTATTATGCGCCCGCGAGGCGAAAAGATTGCAAATTACTGTATTTGCCCGTGCCACGAAGGAATTGTGACGTACGAAAAGTGAAGAAGTGAATTTCTGCTCCGAGTGGGTGTTTGAAGAGCGCCAGGCAAAGCCAGCCAACTATGCTAACAAGTGCAATACATTTGAAGACATCATGATGCCGCTGGTCTGACTTATGACGAATTTTAGAACAATTTCCACAGTCCATTACACATTCTCGGATCGCCCTAAAGTTGCCGTGACGATTGGTAGAAAAAGCCCAGATTACATCTTCCGTCGCAAATAGTTGATAGCCTACAGAGCCAAGACACCAGCCGCCACCACACCCATCAACCCCGCGGCACCGAAATGCAGCTGTCCGGCACCATTGGTAGTGACAGTCTCCGGCGCCGAGCTCGTGCTCACACCGGCTCCGGATGCACTCGTCACCGCGACAGAGCCAGACCTGCTCGCGGTCGTGGAGATCGTCACGACGCCCCGTGTCGCGCTGCCAGAGCGGCTGGCGGTGACGGTGCTGTTCAGGACGCGGGTGGAGGGGACGACGTACGTGGAGAAGCTGCTGGTGGTTATGTAGGTGGAGGTGCTGTTGCCGGGCACGATGACGACGGGGACGGAGGTGCTGCTGGAGGCGGGTACCACGACGAGGCTGGACGAACCGGAGGCGGAGCCTGAAGCGACGGGCGAGTAGGCGGATGAGAGGAAGCTGGTGAGCGAAGGGAATGCGCGGGTGGTGAGAGGGGCGGTGAAGGAGGCACTTTGAGTCGCGAGCTGGACTGTGGAAGTCACCGTTGCGCCGGTGCTGGAGGAGGCTGAGGATGAGGCGCTAGAGGATGAGGCGCTGGAGGACACGGCGCTGGAGGATACGGCGCTGGGGGATGTGGCGCTAGAGGAGGCGATGCTAGAGGAGGGCTGGGGGTTGGGGTTGGAGATGCCGAATTGGGTGGTGTCTGTTCTCAAGGTTAGCATCGGACATTGGATAAGCATGAGTGTGGGAAAACGTACACTGATACTGCCCGTTCGAATCAACGATCAGCTGAATCCCATAATGGGTAACATCAGCCTCAAGATCGGTCGCCGGAGTCCACGCGTAGCTGCCAGTGTTCGGAATCTTCTCGACGATAGCGTAGAGCGGCTTGATGTTGGTGGAAGGTCCACGCAGCAGGACGAGAGTGACGGTGCCCTCGGTCGTGGGCGTCCAGGTGATCACGTACGGCGTGCCAACAGGGACTATCTCGTTGAGACCGGGCCTGGATATTGGGTTGCCGGAGGGAGTGTCGCCGACTGGGGTCGTGTAGGCGGCGGCGAAGGCCGACAGCAGGGCGGTGAAGATGAAGGATGCGCGCATTTTGGTCGATTGTACTGGAGTTGTCGTAGAATGATTGTTCGTTTGATAGCGTAAACAAGAATCGCAGCCTGTTATGAGAGCGGGTAACGAGTGACTTTTGTTTCTTAAAACGAGTGGCTGTAGCTGGAAATCCTGCGGATGGTAGCTGAAAAGAGTGTCGGTTGTTTAGGAAACAGGCGGCGCAGGGCGAGTGAAAGTCAGATGGAGAGAGAGAGGAAAACGGGGGGGTCATTATTAGGGAGAAACCTATTCTCGGAGCAAATTGCGCGCTTGGACGCTTGGTACAACGATCGCAATAGCTTTGGCCAGGTCGCCGGATCCGCCACGAAAGATCCCCATGCCCAAGACGAAAACCATAGGCGCGCTGAGAGCGAAATCCGGGGTGAACTTGTGCCCTTTGTGGTATGGCTTGATGGCTGGAGGAGTGATTGGGCTGCATGGGAAATTAGCCTACCGTGTTTAAGCCTTCAACGGTCCGTATCTGGAGCTTGGCCTCGTCTCGCGACATTGAGATTACCCATCGGGTCATCTACAAGTCGAAGTAAAGGAGACGACGCCCATCATGAAGTCTCCTACACTCGTGGGTGTCGAAGATCGTCGCATCGCAGAAAGAGGGCTGCGCATTATACCGCGGCAAGAACCATGGATGTCCTGGAAATTAGGAGCCCCATGTCTTTTGCGACGCTTCCAACCTCACCTCTACATACACAGAGAAGAAGAATATTTTGGGATGGTATTTGTTTTCTTATTGATACAGTTGATTTATCGCTTTCATGATCTGCTCCATCCTTAACGCTGGAACCACTAGTGTACAATTCAGGTCAAAAGAAAGCGAACGTCTGGGGTATCTTCGTGCCCATAGCATCATGTCATCGTTAGTATATACACTTTTTGCCATCGATGCAATGTGTTAACAAAGAAAAGATAGTGCTGTCTAGCAGCAACAGCGTAAAGCGATCAACGCTCAAGAGCATGGATTTCCGTGGGTCTGAGCCGTCAACGGCTGCGGGAAGATATGGTTGGCAAGCAGATCTTGCATGTCCCACTCAGGCGCGCCTTCAGTCTTCCAGGTCCAGAAGATCCAGCCGGCACCCTTCTCGAATGCGGAGATCTGGGCCTCGATGTAGCGACGGATGTTGGATTTGTCTGCCTGGCTAAGGTCGGCAACCTTGCCAGTGTACTTGCCATCACAAGAGCCGATGTGCGAAGAGCCTGAGTAGGTGCCATCGTACCTCGCACCAATGCCACGACCGTTCAACCACTTCGCGCAGTCGGTCTGAGCTCCGGACCATTCGCCGGCAATGGTCCATTTGTTGTTGCTGGCCATCTGATTGCCGAAGCCGCAAGCAGTCTTGACGTGGTCGTCGATACCCATCTGCAGAGCACCACTGTCGAAGACTTCGTAGTGGTGGGTGTCGAGGAGCAAGTTCCACATTCCGTTGCCCCAGTCGTTCCAGGAATTCACACCGATGAATGCATCGTGGAAGGTGATAGCGACGTGTGAGGTTTCAAGGTTGCCCCATCCGTCCATGTAGAATTGACGTACGGTGTCCATATCGATAGCTGGGTTAGCTCCCATGGGCTCATTGACTAGCTCGATGGCTGCCACCGCAGGGTGAGAGGCATGGTCGTCGCGGACCTTGTTGAGGGTAAGCGTGGTGTGGGTGATGTAGTCATGGTTCGAGGTCCACTTGATGTCGCCCTTGCGGCCGCTATTGTCGAAGCCGTTTTGAGAGCCCGGTGCTGTGAGCGAGGTCAGTGATGAGCATGTTGTGTTCAAAGCTTGATGCTTACCTCCATGTAGATCAATCATAACCTTGAGCCCGGCTGCGTTCGCCCAGTCGAGAGCCCTGCCTAAGACGTCGTATGCGCCCTGCACGTATGGGTCGCCATTGATGGGGTAGATGCTCCAATAGCCGATCGGAATTCTCACGTGGTTCAGACCAGCCCTCTTGATTTGGTAGAAGTCAGACTGCGTGATCCATGAGTTCCAGTGATCGGTCAGGCGTTTCTTCGCCTCATCTTTGCCGAGTTGTTGACACAAAGTGTACTCATCGACGATTGAGTCACTACCGGAATTCTCGAAAATAGAGGGAGTGATCCACGGCTCGAGGACGAACCAGCCGCCGAGATTGACACCACGAACTTTGGTGGAGCCGTAAGGGAACTTTAGGGCATCATCACGCTTGACTGCACTGTCATATCGTAAGCTTCGAAGTCTCCCTACAACACTTCCAACCTTGCTGCAGGCGCTAAGCTTGGAAATAGGTGATATACATACGGAAGTTTCTCGGTGGTGTCGGTGGGAGCAGACACTGCAAGCCCAGCGCATAGCGCCAGAGCAACAGTAGAGAGTTTTGCGAACATGATGTGTGTTGTGGTGAGGTGTGAGAAGCAAGGTGCGAAAGGTTACCGGTGAAGGAGCTTTGATTTAGAGTGGTGTAAAGCTTCGTCTGTGCCCCAACGAGTTTGCCAGGCCATTCAAGATCAGAGAAGAGATTGGTAGTACAAGCTGGCAGGTCTCAGAAGGCCAATGAATAATTTAAAAAAAAATTGACGATCTGGGGAAGAGCAGCTTTTATGCTCGCAGATCAAAGGGTGAAGCGTGTATCCACACGCCTGCCATGCCCACCGTCATTGCTGCGAAGATCGACGAGGCCACAGTAGTACAGCTTGACACCCCGCTGACGGAGTGCATCGTGGGTTTCCGTGCGAATGCTACATAGTACAAATGATTTACATCCTTCACGATGTTTCTGCAAATCAGCTCCCAGTGCAGTTAATAACGTCACCCTAGCCAAGGCAAGGGCAATTTGACGCAGGGTCAGTCACGGGAGGTCAGGTACGTGTGGCCCATTGGGTGGAATGGTAAGTAGGGGTAAGCCACTTACGGGGGGGCCTGTCGTTGGCCTGTCGTTGGCGCCAGCCGCCTGGAGATGTTTCCGCAACGGGAATGTTTGGCATGTATAGTGAGAAAGGCGGGCATAAGGAAAGCAGATCGGAGCTTCCGACCACCCACTCAGAGCAAAGGCGGGGGAGGGTGCGTGATATCTGGTCTTTAAACAAACATAAGCACTGGGGCTGGTGATCTTAAGACATGGAAGCAAGACGCTCTCTTCCAGGTCAGCGGTCAGCCTCGTAAACATAAACCTGGGGGCTCGACTGTTTGCAATCTCGCACTCGAGCTTCAGGGTTCAGATCCACCAAACCTACAGCCTCTTACACACAGGAGGTAACAGGTAACTGTCGGTCATCCGCCAAAGTCTCATGTCCTCGTGGTCTTGTCTCACACCACACGCTGCTGTTTCCGCCAGTGTTCGAAGATCTGTGGCTGGAATAGCGATCGACCTGGCAGAATACTGCTTTTGTTCTAGAAGATGAGCGCTTTGCCTTGGGGTACCCAAGCGACCGTCTACCCCTTCTGCAGATTATGATTGGTGTGACAGGCAAACCGCATTCTCGCGTGAGCTGAAGAAATTCCATCATGAGCCTCGTGTGACAACAGAGACGTTTAGCGGAAGAGGCCCGCTGGGCCGAACAATGATGCTGAGCTCTGGTACGGCAGGAGCCTCACCTCGGCACCCTCTTTGGTCACACGCCGCCTTAGTAAAGCTTGAGTGGCCAACATCGTGAGGAGCTCTGACGCAACCCTGGCCCTAGCGCAAGGCTATCGTCCGCGATGTATCCTTCCACCTAATTCCCACCAAGCAATTCGCATTCGAGTCGAGATACGTAAACACGTTTGTCTTCTCTCCATCACCATCGTCATTTGGATGTATTCGCCCGCAAGATCTTCGTGCGTGTGACTTGACCGCGGCAGGCATTACAACAGCAATGCCATTGATCAACATCACTACTGAAGCAGGGACTTGATGTTACAATCCTCTCTACCGGATCAGGTTCTATGATTCCATGAAACCTCGTCTACCTTTACCCTCGGCCTGGCATTTGCGGGCGTGAATATGGCTGGCTTTACGCTCTATTGCTATTAGTCACGTGCATTCAGTCTATACGATGCTGAGTCACCGAACATTGATTTCAGGCGCGTCACGTTATTCGAAACCACTCCCTAACACCAGGATCTTACAGAGGTGTCTAGACGACATGCTGTCTCTCTTTCATGTGATTATTCAGAATCTCACTGTCGATGCCGGTTCAGTTCGCTTACTCAAGGAATACTAACTCCTTCCAATTACATAACCTGACTGCTTCAGGCCTACTTTCTGAATTTTCAGGCCTCGGACGAGCTATCATGGAGCTGGGATCTCACCAGGGAATGGCCAGTTGTTGTCTCACATCGGCCTGCTGATGATTCAGAATATCCGACTCTTTATCGTGTTAAACCTCGCGCCCTCCAGATCCCTGAGGTGTATACCACCAACAGCGAAGACACGTCAAACACAAGCTTCTCATCCGCAAAGAGCTGACCGTAAGCAGAACGTAACATGCAAATAGAGCGGGTTCCAGGCGAGCTGTTTGAGGGTAAGGCTCCGGCTATCTTGATACTGTGTTTTCGATTACTATACCCACTACTCCTTCTCCTCACTTTGCACGTTCTGTCTATATCTTCGCAAACACATGCTTCTTCCTCGTGATCCCTCAACACGGATGGCGGAACGGGGTCATCTCGAGAAGCCTTAAACGGTCACCCGAAGAAGAAGCGGCCACGTCTCACTTTCAAACACTAGTTGGGGCCGACCTTCGAAGGCGATGGGTTTCGACAGGTCAAGTCACATGCCGTGCAGGTAAATGCGCGGAACCGAATTGGACTGTTACGCGAGCCAACGGACTACAGTATCGCAACTGGTGCTGCCGCAAGCCAGTGCACAAGGAGACGAGCATTTTTCGTAAGACGTATCCTTCAGTTCAGCATGGGCGTAGGGTTCGCGAGCCGTAAGAGTATAGATATAAGTAGCTCATACTCTAGTTTCGTTGCATGAACTCAGTATGGAGCACATATTGTGGCCAGCTTCTCATGCCTGCAGCGAACAATAAGAGAAGGCGCGTTACCACGACTTAAATCCGGCTCGCAAGGCTTGCGCAACTAGTCCTCACAATCTCCACAGCCCTCTTTGCTTACTGATCAACCACCAAAGAACACGACAATAGCTTATATTGAGCAGATGAGTATCTGGGAAACGGTGGCTCATGGCCGTCATTTCTGCTCATGCTCAGTCGCTCTTTCCGGCTGGACATCCATCTTTCCCGCCTTTTCTTCAAAGCCACCTTTTTCCTATCCAACCATTCAACAGGAATGGCCAAATACGCCGCGCCAGTGTGAACCATCCGTTTACTTCTCCCCCTCATCGCACAAGAGCCGCATCAATTGCGTGAACCAGAAAGGCCTGATAAAGCCTTGCGTATGAACATCCCAAGTCGAAGGAGGACTGTATGGATTGCAAAGCCGAACGTCACACTGTCGCAGCAAGTTGCGGCATCCGGGACGCTATGCAGTAGGGATCGATTGCTTGTGAACGACGTCCAATTCAGATACGCAAGCTGAGGATGTGGACACACTCGGATGACATATGAATAGTGATGCGGAAGGCCACTGCCGGGACTTACGAGACATTTTGCTCCCGTGATATCATGTACATACAATGGAGAGTACGATAGCAAGTACCGAGAAGCATATCGCGACCGGATTCTTAAGATGAATGGGTTTGCAATCGAGAGATTGCGTAGCAAAGTCCAAAGCACAGTGATGGATGCGAGAGGTTGGAAGAGATTTTCGGGATTTTGAAGGTAAACATTAGCAAAAGAGAAACTAGGTATCTTCGAACGCCATTCTATACAGAATGCCTGGGTTCCCAGACAGTCTCCTCCCGCGCTCACGCTGTGCAGAGGATATCAAGTAAGGTTGGTGAACGATGATGTTCGCCAAGATCGTGTCAAATCCAGTCGTACAGCCCACTCTGCGCCTCATTATGCGAGGTGATTACACTCGTCGCTGTCGTGCTCCAGATCTTGTCCGCAACGCTTCAGACTTAGCCATTGCTCCTAAGTTTCCATGCAGCTCCCAGTCCATTATGCATGCTCTGTCCAATTCGACCGCGCATTCAGTGTGACTCGTCTCGGATGAGTGCGACGATCATGCTGTAGAGGTAGAAGAAGAACATAACGAGGTGGAAGCCGAGCTTGATGAAGGATTCCTACGGGATACATAAGCTGCTTTTCTTCCTATCCTCGCATGATATGGCAACTGTACGTACCTTCTTGTGTACATTCAACTTGCGGAAGATCTCGGTAGCGTCCAACAAATGCTGATTCTCAAAAATCCTAGCATATCGTCAGAATTGTAGCGATAAATTGGAGTTAGTGTGTCTGCCTTAATGTACGTACTTCTTCGCGTTCCAGGCCAGGAGGGGCAGGTTCAGCAAAATCGCTATCCAGTACCCGTTGACCAGGAACAGGATAGTAAGGAATGCGTGTACAGCGGCCTCGGGGATGATGTACGTGTTGAGCCGGTTGCAGAGATCGATTGGGTTGATGTAGTCACTACGGACGAGTTTATTAGCGCTTGTTGTTGGTACTGTATGCTGCACAAGGAAGCAGTGGCAAGCGTGCTGGGAAGACCTCATAGCGGTTCTGGGCGTGCTGCCAGGAAGGAGGGGATGCAATCCTTACCATTCCAGATCGCTATACATGATCGTGAAGAAGACCTGGAGGAAGAGGTTGACCGCATTTATCAGCACGGCCAACAAATACAGCCATGCTTCTCCAGACATCATCGGAAAGGGCGCCGGAAACCGTCCGACGTTGTACGATTTTGATTCGAATAGAGAGAGCTCTGTATATGCTCGTAGAGGCTTTTGCGTAGTCTCTCAAGCGCAGGGGGAGGTGTGTATGCTTGTTGAGGCAGTACGGGGAAGCACGGGGATAAGCTCGCAGGAACCACAACAACAAGGTCTAGGGGGACGTGGCAGACGACGAGATAGGCAGTCGAGTGCGAAAGCAAGCGCGTGGAAAAGGTCTATTGAGATCTCGCAAATATGTCGTGTTTGTGGGTGGAGGTTCAGCTTTCGATATGACCTCACCGGCTGCTGGCACTCGGGGATGCAGGTTTTCCCTCCGGCTTGCCAAGACAGGCAGCCATCTCCACTACATGGTCGACGAAGGGAGAGGCAGAAGCGTTATTTGGAGGAGGACGAAAGGTCCACCGATAGGTTACGTTATGAAACATATCACGCATGAACCATGTTGCACAACGAGCGGAAACAGAACCACTTTCGTTCTGTTTCAAACAAATGCCTATGCCACTGACTGCTTTCCTGAGCTTGGCTATGTTGTGAACCCATTCCCTATGAATGATCCCCACACCTCCAAACTCCCGGCTACTAACGCAGAAAGTGTCAACTGCTCGATGACGAACCATCCCCGGCCTTCACCTATTCAGCCTTTGTTGGCATTGAAATTGGGCCACCAGGAGAATTCTCCATCCTTGCTGTGAGAACCTCTACGCCATCCTCGGTAACCAGCAGCGTGTGCTCAAACTGCGCAGTCCTACTCCCATCCTGAGTAACACTCGTCCAATCATCCGGCCACGTCTTGTCTCTGTACGTGCCCACGCTAATCATAGGCTCGATCGTAAAGCACATACCGGGCTTTGCCTGCCCAACAGCCTTATTCTTCGCATAATGCGGAATATTAGGAGCGCAATGAAACAGCTGGTTGACACCGTGTCCGCAATACGTCTTGATCACGCTGCATTTCTTCGTTTTGGCGTGTGCTTCGATCACGTTGCCAATATCGCGGAAGAGCATGCCGGGCTTTACGATCTTGATGGCTTCGTCCAGACACTCGCGAGCGGCTTCAGTAACGCGGACGGAGTCGGGGTCTGCTCTTGACTTGTCGCCGACGTAGTAGGTTTCGTTCAGATCAGCATGGAAGCCGCCGTGGTATAGTGAGACATCGAGGTTGACGATGTCGCCGTCTTCGAGCTTTCGCTGATCTGGTATGCCGTGGCAGATGACTTCATTCGGCGAGGTGCAAAGAGACTTTGGAAAATGACCGTAGTTTAATGGCGATGGGTACGACTATGCAGTTTAGCACAAAACTTGAAAAGAGCTCGAGAATTTTGACCTACATCACGTTTTATGCACTCATTGTGTACGAGCTCATCGATGAAGTCCGTAGTGACTCCAGGTTGTATCGCTGCCCCTGCTATATCAAGAACTTCTCTTCCAAACCTGCAGACCTTGCGCATCGCTTCCTGCTCTTCCTTAGTAAGGATCGCAATCTTGTTCCTGTTGACAAACACCTGCTCTGAACGTGGTATGCCATCTTTGTGGTAATCGGGATGCCGTATCCGCTCCGGCACTGGTCTCCGTGGAGAGAGTGGGTATACCGGACGCAGAGGTCCGGTGAACGGGAAAGTGGGAAATGGGTTGTAGTGTCCGGTATCTGGATCAGGTTCAGACACAACTTTCGGCGCAAACAGACTTCGGAGAGGATTACTTGAGGATTTATGTACTGTCTTGTGCGTCACCTTCGTGCATGTGTCAGTGTTCCTGCGCTGCTGAAGAAGGATGGGCCTTACTATGTACCCAGTTTCGCTTGAAGCAGTCTTGGGAGCAAAAGAAGCTCTCCTTTCCTGCTTTCTGGCACGTAGGACATTGGAGCGTGCCTGCGTCGTTCGGACAATCCGTGCCCGAGCACTTCTTCTTTTCTAGCTCCTGCGCACCCATAGCGCCGTAGATACTGGGGGAAAGGGACGAAGGGGGGATTCGAAGCGCTCAACGGTTTGGGAGAGTCGTTCTACTATACGGGAGGCTGTGCGAGGATGACGAGGAATATTCCGCGAAGGTGTTGTTAAACGATAGCAAAGGTAAGTATTCCGTCTTTGTGCTAGGTAGAGGCATTCGTTGTTGCGGATTGCTGACCAATCAAATCCGTCTGCCGGCTCTATCCGAGAGGCAAGATAAAGCGGTCATAGTACTTTGCCATGTAGCCATTGAAATAGATTTCACTATGTACTTGTCTGGATTATCGACAGATTCCAAAGATGGCAGAGGTCAAGAGACAGAAGACGATCGTTGTAGGCGCGGGTCCAGTAGGGGCACTGGCTGCTCTCTACGCTGCACGACGAGGCGACGAAGTAGAAATATACGAACTTCGTGGTGGTAAGAATTGGAATGTATGCTTTACAATTCAGATCAACGTTGATTTTGCTGGCAGATCTCCGAGATGAGTCAACCACTCCCCTAAATTTCACGAGATCCATCAATCTAGCTTTGTCAGAACGAGGAATTAATTCGATGAGGCAAGCAAATTGCCCTGGCCTGTTGGATTCTGTACTCGTCAAAACTATCCCAATGCATGGCCGAATGATCCATGGGCAGTCTAATGGCCAGCACTGGGAAGAGTCTCAATCCTATGACGTGCATGGACGGTTCATCCGAGCGGTCGACCGCAGCAGTCTCAACAAGCTACTCTTAGATGAGCTCAGCAAGATGCCTCACGTTCGCTTCTTCTTCAATCATAGATTGACTGGAGCCGACTTCAGGAAGAAGAGAGCATGGTTCGAAGTGCGAGAATCACAGCGAACAGATCATGCTCAAAACCCAACGCAGGAGGAGCCCTCAAATGCCCGAGCTAAGGAGGTAGAAGTATCCTTCGACTTCATGATCGGAGCAGATGGCGCCCACTCCGCCGTTCGATTCCATCTTATGAAGTTCGCCCGGGTGTCCTATCAACAAGAGTACATCTCAACCTTGTGGTGTGAATTTCGCATTCCCCCAAAGAAAACCCCTACCGGCTCCGACTTCGCCATATCCTCAGACCACCTGCACATATGGCCTGCCGGCTCCTTCATGTTCATCGCGATTCCTTCCCTCGACAAATCTTTCACAAGCACTCTCTTCATCCCCGCCTCGCACTTCGAAGACCTAGATACCCACCCCGAAAAACTCGTTCCTTACTTCCAAGAACACTTTCCTGGCGTCGTCCCCGACCTAATTCCCGAAAACGAGCTCAAAAAGCAGTACAAAGAGAACCCGCACCTGCCACTCATAAGCATCAAGTGCACGCCCTACCACTACACCTCTAGCGCCGTGATCCTCGGTGACGCCGCCCACGCCATGGTGCCCTTCTACGGGCAAGGAATGAACGCCGGCCTCGAAGATGTGCGTGTTCTGTACGAGCACCTCGACGCCCACACCCCCCAAGTCCTCTCCTCCAATTCCGCACGCACTCAAGCTCGGGCCGCGGCGCTGCAAACCTACACCGCAGAGCGACACCCCGACGCCTCCGCCATTAACGATCTTGCGCTGCGCAACTACAGAGAAATGAGCCACGACGTGTCGTCGCCGCTCTATTTGCTTAGAAAGCGGATTGAGGAGACGCTGAATGATCGATTTCCAAGTCTTGGTTGGGCAACTCAGTACTCTAGGATCAGCTTTGGCAATGAGCGGTACAGTGAGGTGCAGAGGTTGGCGGATTGGCAGGGGAAAATCTTGACTTGGGTTTTGCGCGTGCTGCCTGTGCTTGCGGTAGGCTTGGGGGTGGGGGTTTGGGGGGTGTGGAGGAGGCAGAAGGGTAGCGTGCCTTTGGTATCGAGATCTTTGGCCTGGTTTAGTGATCTGATCAAGAGAGAGCGGATTTAACAGTGCGGTGTCAGCTCGAAGGGGTGCTGTAAGTCATCCCAGTGGCCACAGAAGACTGCAAATATCCAATGGATCAGAGCAATGCATGAGACGAATGTAGGCTTTCAGTCTAGAATAGAGCCATTACACGGAAACGTACGGTGCATGTGTTATTATTGATACTGTAGAGCAAGAGAATCCACATTTCCTCGAAAACTAACACAACATGCATAAAAGGTTATTCGGCTTGAACCAGGGAGGACGTCAAATACCAAAGATGAACCGGCACGTAACTGTCGCCTACAGTGGTAAAGACCTGGTCAAAGAAAAGATGAGTGGACGAACTTGATGGAGAGCCCCCGAGTTGGAGTCGGTGTATATCTCCTTGATCCATGCTCTAACTACTCATTATACTGGTTACGATCCAGAGTAAATGGCCTCTAGCTTCGCGAATGATGTGTTAGATACACAAAAAGCATGTCCACAGGCATGGGTTGGCATAACGAACGATTGGTGTACAGTCTCATCTCCAATCTATCGGTCGCTTTGCGGCTGCGAGACACCCAAAACAAATAAATGGTGCAGAGGCTTTGGCCTACTCAGAATCGCTGCTTCCAGGTTCCTGGGTTTCTCACCCCTCAATGGTGTCGTCCCGATGCGGCAACAGTGGACAGACCGGCCCTTCCTCAGCCTGCGTTCCCTCTATATGCTGCCGGCTTCTATGCACGGGACCCAATAATGCCGGCGGCTCCGTGGCCTCCGGCGGCACTGACTACGCTTCGGATGCGCCCCTGACTCCTTTCCTACCAACGAGACTACCTCTTTCGAACTCTGCCTCCTTACCCAATAACTTTTTGCCCCTCTCAACACTCTCCTTCTCCTTTTGATGAGCCTTGTAGCTCATTGGAGGAAGGATGATAAGCAAAAACACAATGATCAGTCATCCCTGTACGATCCCAGCGGTAGCCTCATCGCTAAGACCACAGCGAACCTTCGTTCTATCACGATAGCACGTCCGGCTATCTGAATAGAAGCTTACCGATGCGACATTGGGCGACGTGAACGTAGGCTCAAACGCGATGGGAGGCATTGATATGAGTTTGCTAGTCGCTATCAAAGACGAAGTTGGAATCTGCGTTGTGGTGAACGGCATAGTGATGCGCTCACTACGAAGGCTAAATGTGATGTTAGCACAGTAGCAGGCGGTGCCGTTGTCAAAAGAGCAGCAGAAATTATGCGTTCTGGCAGCATTAGAGGAGGAGAGGCGTGGAGAAAAGAGATCGTAAGGACGGCATGATGGAAAACACTAGGTTGATGGAAACTTTTACAGCCTCGTGGGCGAACTCTGTGAGTAGCCAAAGTACTTCTATATCTCGTTGGAAACAAACTTTAGCTGGTGACTGTGTCGCATTGAAACCGCCAATTTGGCATAAGGCGCCATGAAGATCTCCATCACTGGTTCGAGCGCCGTGTCCTGAAACGTGTTCTACGACCGTTTACATGCAATATAGCTCGTGCGGATTTGAGATCGAAAAGTCGTACAAATGTAGTTCGTTATAGAGGGCACTTCCACTAGGCGCCAAAGGATCGCACATTGACCAATGAGAAACATGGACCAGACGAAATACAATGCATGCAGAACATGAAAGTTCATCTCGCAAAGGTGATATCGTGCGATCAAAACGGGGATATTGAGAATGAGAGAACGCTTGTTCCAGTCTCAGTTGGCGATATCAATGATCCACGAGCTTTCGCCCTGCTCACAATTCTGCGTGTTCGCCTATTATATATAATGTTCTCGCTCAATGAATGCCATTCTCAAGTCCCGCAAGTGCGCCCTCTAGTAAGGCGTCGCCGTCCTGGATCACTGTGCCTACTTCCGAAAGTGTGCCCTGGAACAGTTCCTTGCTACCGAGCAGGGCAATATGCGTGTCTCTGAGCAATAAAAGGCTATCAAGCTCGATATCAGAAGGGATATCAATCGCCTTTTGGGTCGGGTCCAGCACATCGCTAACAGCGGGCCCGGGCGCCAATGAGGAAGTGGCCAAATTAAGTTGCGTCGAGCTTAGTGGAGCGCCGTTTGGTGTCTCATCGACTTGCGGATGTGCAACACGGTGGGTTTTCCGAAGTTCAACTATTTCTTTAGCACTCCGGAGAACCTCCCCAATAATACCCGCGCAAGCACGAGAAATCTCCATCTTCTCCATCGCGTGGAATATTTCAAGACCTTTGCTGATGTCTTCCAGCAGGCTCTCATCGCGGAAAAGTGCCGGCTTTGCCAATGCATTGTAAATTAAAACCATACATGCTTGAAAAACATAAATCATGCTATACCAATAAGTGCGGAAAAATCTGTTATGGGCGAGGGTGCTGTAGACCAGTTCGAGGATCTCTTGAGAGACCTGCACGCAGTTCTTTACATGCCTGGAGAGTTCTGGCATGTCAGGGTCATCAGGGCTAGCGGCTGCGGCAAGCGCCATGAAGGGTCGGTGTATATTGAGCTTGACGTGTAGATAGCGGATTCTCAATGCAATCTTTTGTTTGGGGAGCCAGTCAGGATCCTGGAGTGACATGTGGTTCCAGTCAAAAAATGGTGATAGCAACTGTCTCCAATCATCGGCCGCGGTCTCAAGCTTCCTTGCATAATCAAGTCGCTCCATAGGCTGATTGGGTTGTGATTGGGTTTCTCGGAGCAAATGCGTTAGTCGTAGGGCTTCTGGCAGATATTGCATAATTGGTATACTAGGCTGAGTCTGTCTCAACGGAGTGTCTGACCAGCTCGCAGTATTTATGCCATGCAGAGACTGCGATACATCTACACCGTGAATGTATGCCGCTTGGCGTATCTGGTCATTGAGGTCCATGCATGAAACAGTTGACGAGGCCATGCCGCTGTACCGATAGGCGCTATGCGCTTTCAGAGCTTGGTGGCAGAAGAAGGACAGCAGCAATTGTGCTTGTGCGATCTCTTGCGAGAAGAGCTCGGTAAATTCGGCGATCTTAGTCCTGGCTCTCTCGTAAAAAAGCTTAGCGAGCTTTAAAGGTAGTTCCGGCGACGCTCTGCTCAGCGAAACCTCCTCACCTGGGATGAATGCTCCGAGTGCGACTACAATATCAAACAGCGGCTTGAATGTGCCTAGGCCGGACGAATACACGTTGGATAGAGTATGTTCCTGGTTCCAGATAAGCGTCTCGCAAGCGTCCAAGAAGGCGTTTTCATCCAAGACAGGAAGCAACACATAAGCGTTACGAAAATAGTGTCGAACGCATTCCCTCGTGATGTACTGGTCGCTGAGAATAATGCGCTCGGAAGCGCTGTTCACAGACGTACGTACGACCATCTGAATGGACACATCTCTAGAACTAGGCCTGGGTGCTTGGCTGGATCGATTTCCGTTAGACGTTTGAAGGCCTCGAAGGAAAGTGAAGACATTTGTCGGCGCGCCCGAGTCCTCGGTTTTGAAGGCTGCTGGAACCATTGTTGTGTTATCTGGACGTGACGCGTACTCGTTCGTTTCGTTGTAGGGAAATGGCCGAAGCTGTTGCGGCGTTGGAGTGGCTGGCACGAACACAGGAAGACCATTGTGTCCACTCTGGCTCTGACTATCGCGCCTTCGAAATTCATTCACGGCTGTAAAACCTCCATTCAACCCTGCTGGAGCAGGCTGAACTGGCGGTAGAGACGAAGCTGCGGAGCTCGCTGGCAGCGCTTGGGTGCGAGGCTGGCCATCCGGAAGTCCAGAGTAAGTGTTCGAACTTGTACTACGGCGGATATTCCAGGCTCCGGCCTCCCTGTATACACATGGAAGAGAATATCGCTGGCATACGGCACATGGCTGGTGTTGATCGCAGGCCGTCTTCCGCTTTCGGCAAGACTCACAAGCGAGGCTGGCACGTGGGCCGCGTTTGCGCTTCTGGCCTGCTGCTGGGGAGTTAAATGACCCTGATACTGAAGCTGGAGCTGGAACCGTAGGCGGCGAGCCTTGCAGCCTCTCAAAGGACATCTTGAGGCCGACTTAGTGTGGTTGTTGCATGGAGATCGGAGTAGGAGAGAGTTGATGTTGAAAGCGTAGGAGAATCCGGCACTGTCGGAACGGGAAAGGGCTGCAGGCTTCGGAACGCCCAGTCGCGGATGGAATGGAGGATGAGAGAACGAGAAGCTGCAGCGAGCTCTCTCAGTCACGACCTGGGGAGCACAATTGTTGAAATTTCTTAGTCTACACAAACGATGACAGTCAATCGCAGATGGGAGGATGCTCCTCCACTCTTCTGGCTTGGGGAGACGAAAGTTCGCTGAGCGCTTGCCGTCCGTTTGCGTGGAATTCCGGAGTCGCAGCCTTGGCTTGTGCAGATTCCGAGATTCCGAGATTTCGAGACCTCGAGATTTCGAAACTTCGGCTCCAAGCTCCGCCTTGAATTCATGTCGAATGCCTCGGTATGGGACAATACAGACAGACTGTCAAAGCAACGAACGAGGAAAACTGCTGGTTGTTGAGGCTGAATGAATAGAATCTACAGAGCCGCGAAAGTTCAATCCGAACGGCTAGCTCCCGGACTGACCTGCACTGTTACTGCACTGCACAGCACGTGATTTGCGACGTACTTTGCAAGGGGCGTAGATACGGTACCCAAGCTTAGGGTGCTTGTACCGACAATCTGGATGTCTCGCACCCAACTCAGTCTACGCCGGGCAAACTTCGGTTCACAAACGGCCATCTTCAAGCAAGGCAAGCACTCGCATGATCCCCTTCTACACAGCATCACTGCAAGGTAGAAATGCCCGAGGAATCCAAGGAGGTAGATCAAGCTGCAAGTGAGGAGGCGCTGAGGGAGGCTGTAGAGGATATCGAGGAAGGTGTCGAAGGGGACGAGACCGAGGAAGGGCAAGATGAGGCACCAGCAAATGGGGATAGTGCAGCAGCCAGCGCCGCAACGAAAAAGAAGAAATCGAAGAAGAAGAAGCTTAAAGCTGTGCTCGCCGGAGGTGGAGAAAGTTCAGCTCCCAAAACGGCAGCAGACCTGAGTGGAGACCAAATGAACGCCTTGTTGGACGCGAACCCAGCCCTGAAGAAGGAGGTTCAAATGATGGACCCAAAGAACCTCGAAGAGATGATGAAACGATTGGACTTGTCAAAGCTGCTAGCACCGACCAGTGGAAAGAACGCCAAAGACATGGACAGTTACAAGTTCTGGCAGACCCAACCAGTGCTGCGTTTCGACGAAAAGGGAGAAGCGGGAGAAGATGGTCCGCTGAAGCAGATCGACATTGAACGCGTCCGGAAAGAACCGTATCCCTTACCGGAAGGCTTCGAATATGTGACGATGGACTTGACGGAAGATTCACAAGTGATATAACGTCCCTATAACCGAAAGTCTGCTAATACATGTCAGATCAACGAAGTGTATGATCTCCTCACCAACCACTACGTCGAGGATGACGAGGCCATGTTCCGTTTCAACTACTCTGTCTCATTCCTGGATTGGGCGCTCAAAGCACCCGGCTGGCGGAAAGAATGGCACATTGGCGTGCGAGCTAGCAAATCCCAGAAGCTGATCGCTTTCATCTCTGGCATACCCGTCAAGCTTCGCGTTCGCAAAAACCTCCTCAATTGCTCCGAGATCAACTTCATGTGCGTTCACAAGAAGCTGCGCGCCAAGCGACTGGCCCCTGAACTCATCAAGGAAGTCACACGCCGCTGCTACCTCGCCGGTATCTTCCAAGCCATCTACACTGGTGGCATCGTGCTGCCTACTCCCGTCGCAACATGCAGATATTTTCACCGCAGTTTGAATTGGCAGAAGCTCTACGAGTGCGGTTTTTCGCAACTTCCGCATGGGTCAACGCCGCAGCGGCAGTCTCTACGCTACCATCTGCCCTCCAAAACCGAGACGCTGGGCCTCCGTATCATGGAGCGAGGTGATGTTGATGCCGTTCAAGATCTGCTCAATCGATACCTTGCCCGCACAGACATGGCGCAGGAATTTTCGATGGACGAAGTCATTCACTGGCTTCTCCCCACGAGTCGAACCTCAACCAAAGGCGAACAAGTAGTGTGGTCTTATGTTGTATCTGATCCTCAATCCAACAAAATCACGGATTTCTTTTCCTTCTACCTGCTCGAATCCTCAGCGCTCGCTTCGACCAAGCACAAAACTATACGTGCAGGATACCTGTTCTACTACGCCACGGAAACCGCGTTCCAAGGCGACCAAAAGGCGCTGAAGCAGAGGCTCAATTTACTGAATCGCGACGCGTTGATCCTGGCAAAGAAAGATGCCGGGTTCGATGTCATGAATGCGTTGACGCACATGGACAACCCGTTGTTTTTGACAGAACAGAAGTATGGTCCCGGAGATGGTCAATTGCATTATTACCTGTACAACTATAGGACTGCGCCGCTAGCTGGTGGAATTGACACTAACAACGCGGTGGACGAGAAGTTCATGGGAGGTGTTGGAGTTGTTATGCTCTAGTGGTTCGAATGTCTACCTATTGGGTATCGGAAGAGCATATCTGGCGCTCAAAAGCCGATATAGATTATAAGTCGCAAACAGCACGAACTATGATCCTTACACAAGTGTACCTAAATAAAGATATCGCATAATCTTCCTACTGTGACTCCTATTTGTCCTCCCTGATGGCGTGCCAGGATTGTATGCACGTGATGCTTGTACCGAGACCCTGCGGCGGAATTACGACTGCCGATAATTTTCTGGAAGAGGCGCAACACAAGTCCACATGCCTTCCAACCGTACATTCGTTCTTGTATTATAGCTTTGAAGGATGAGGGCGTATGGAGTCACCAGGGCACAGTATTTGGCCCTGCGCGAACTGTGTAATGGCGGCCGCTTGAATCGATATTCCCCTTTCCAACAAAGATACGCCTCGACGGCTCTGCTGCGGCCGCAATCGGCTTCGCCGAATGCACCAACGAGACTATGGCAGGGACGGAGACGTCAGTCTGGAGCAGCTGCAGCTATGTAGGGTTTCTGACATCTTGCATTGGAATTTGGACTAATTTTTGTAGCCTGGAACAAGCCAAGGAGGACAATGTCGCCCAAGAAACCATCATTGAGAATCTGAGCTCCGAAGAAGCAGCACGATTAGCCAAAGTGCGGAACATCGGAATAGCCGTACGAACCATTCGCTGTGGCGTCGTTAAGAAAGGAAGACACTGACGGAGAGCAGGCACACATCGATTCCGGCAAAACCACCGCCACTGAGCGCGTCCTCTTCTACACCGGCCGGATCAAATCGATACACGAAGTTCGTGGCAAGGATGCAGTCGGCGCAAAAATGGACAGCATGGACCTGGAACGCGAGAAGGGCATCACCATTCAGTCAGCGGCCACTTTTTGCGATTGGATCAAGAAGAATCCAGAGGCCGGTACGGAAGACCAATACCACATCAACTTGATTGACACACCTGGCCACATCGATTTCACGATCGAGGTAGAACGGGCACTGCGAGTGCTAGATGGCGCGGTTATGATTCTTTGCGCTGTATCTGGTGTTCAGAGTCAAACGATCACGGTCGATAGGCAGATGAGGAGATACAACGTGCCAAGACTCAGTTTTATCAACAAGATGGATCGGATGGGTGCCAACCCGTTCAAGGCTATTGATCAGATCAACCACAAGTTAAGAATACCGGCGGCTGCTCTTCAAGTACCCATTGGTAGTGAGGACAGCTTCAAGGGTGTGGTGGACCTGGTCCGGATGAAGGCTATCTATAACGAGGGCGACAAGGGCGAAGTAATAAGAGAAACCGATGAGATCCCAGCGGAGGTCAAGAGCTTGGCACAAGAAAGAAGGGCGAAGCTGATTGAGACATTGGCGGACGTCGACGAGGAAATTGCTGAGATCTTTCTGGATGAGCAAGAGCCGAGCATAGATCAAATCAAGGCAGCAGTACGAAGAGCGACAATCTCACTCAAGTTCACGCCTGTGTTTATGGGTTCCGCGCTCGCGGACAAGTCGGTCCAGCCGATGCTGGATGCGGTTTGTGACTACTTACCGAACCCCTCAGAAGTCGAGAATTTGGCGCTAGATAGGCGGAGGAAAGAAGCGCAAGTGAAGCTTGTGCCATACAATTCGCTACCATTTGTTGGACTGGCTTTCAAACTAGAAGAAAGCAATTTTGGCCAGTTGACCTACATCCGGGTGTACCAAGGATCTCTCAAGAAGGGTCTGACAGTGTACAATGCGCGCACGGACAAGAAAGTCAAGATCCCACGTATTGTCCGTATGCATTCCAATGAGATGGAGGATGTCAGCGAAGTCGGCGCCGGAGAGATCTGTGCTGTCTTCGGCGTCGACTGCGCATCTGGAGATACATTTACCGACGGCCAGCTAGGCTACAGCATGAGCTCAATGTTCGTTCCTGAACCTGTTATCTCCCTTTCTATTCAACCCAAAAACAGCCGCGACGGTAGCAACTTCAGCAAAGCCATGAATCGCTTTCAGCGCGAAGACCCGACCTTCCGCGTCCACGTCGATCCCGAATCCCAAGAAACCATTATCAGCGGTATGGGAGAGCTGCACCTCGACATATATGTCGAGCGAATGCGCCGAGAATACAGGGTCGACTGCCAGACCGGCCAGCCTCAGGTCGCTTATCGCGAAACCATGACGCAGCATGTCCCCTTCGACCACCTTTTGAAGAAACAGACCGGTGGCGCTGGTGATTATGCCAGGGTAGTAGGCTTCATGGAACCCGTCCTACCCCCAGAAGCCGCTCCCGGAACACCAGCTGGCCAGCCTACCTATGGCGACAACCAGTTCGAGACCCAGATCACCGGCGGCACCATCTCCGAGAAGTTCCTGTACGCTTGCGACAAAGGCTTTCACGCTTCGTGCGAAAAGGGGCCCTTGCTCGGCCACAGGGTACTAGGCACGAGCATGGTGATCAACGATGGTGCAACACACATGACGGACTCCTCCGAACAAGCTTTCAAAAATGCCACCATGCAAGCTTTCCGTAAAGCGTTCGCGGCTGGGCAACCGCAGATCCTCGAACCCTTGATGAAAACCTCAGTGACGGCGCCCAACGAGTTTCAAGGTAACATTGTGGGCCTTTTGAACAAGCGCAACGCGACGATTATTGATACAGTGATTGGGCCCGAAGACTTTGAGTTGACAGCAGAGGCGAGCTTGAACAGTATGTTTGGGTTCAGCAGTCAGCTGAGGGCGGCGAGCCAGGGTAAGGGAGAGTTTGGCATGGAGTTTAGTCATTATGCGCCGGCACCTATGCAGTTGCAGAAGGAGCTGATTGCTAAGCATCAAAAAGCTATTGCTGATAAGAACAAGAAGTGATTGGACTGAGGAGAAGGAGTGTACTTTACCAAATGATGCTGTGCATAGATCTTAGAGGGACTTGGACAGGATGCGGCCATGTGCATTGCAGGACGTTTGGGATTGAAATTCTTAGCGACTTCTCATCTCTGTAGAAACGGGTATACAACGCTGTACAATAGAGTTCTAGGATTGAACGCTTGGCATAGAGTGTGTTTCGGTCCTTAGCTTCCTTTCCTAACTTAACAGTTCAAGCGGGAATTGATCACGTGAACATGACAGAGGCTGCCGAAGAGACCCCATTTCCAAAAATCGCAACTTCCGCTTAACTTGAGGTATAGTATTGTCCCAGCATCACTCGTGCAGGCACATCTCAGTACAGTTCCGGAAAATGCATCATGGAGTGTACGATAGTGTGAAAGACCAAGGGCGATCAGCAAGAGCATTAGGGGCGCATGTACTGCTACATCGCAATTGACAAATCTCCCTTTGGCGCATAACGTCTCCTGACATTGAGGGTAAGGAAGATGAGATTCATCGTTACTGCAGGTTATGGCCAGCAGCTTCTGCCTTGTATCAGACGATTGAATCTTCAGTGCAGGCCAGACTTCGGGACGCAGTTGGATTCGTTCAACCTCAAGTGAGATATGATCGCTCTATGTACACGGCTACAAGGGTGTCTCAAACCATGAGTTTCCGCCTCAACTTACTTCTATTGGATACTGATGAAATCCTCGAAGCATTGTATGGTTCGTCACATTGCTGCGGCTATGGACGTGCATGCGGCTTGCATAAGGCGCGGGATATTCCTGACATACCGTACCCGCAGCTTTAAAGGCCAAAGGGACGGCGCGCTTATTATAACGTCGACTGAAGGTCCATTTTGCAGCTCGGAAACATAGGGTCTGATCCCCAAGCGCGATGCGTTGCTGCGTGGAGTCTTGTACCTCGATGGGTTCCTCACGTCCTCATCAGCTCACTGGACGGATCCACACGATCTCTTCGTGACGGAAGTCTTCGACGTTATGCTGCATAATACAGTCCCTTCAACCAGTTGAAGCGCGACAGGGTGCACCAAAGAATCTTCGACACTTGAACGCACTGCCAATCGGCTGGACCGCGGACAACACCGATAGATAGGACGTTAAAGGAATTAAGCGCTTTACGCTCAAGCGTTTGCCTCGCTTTACAGGATATATGGGCCATGACACCCTCGGCCGCAGGACTTCGGCGATTGCAGCAGGTCACACCTTAGGGACCAAGGCAGATCGATTCTACATCTGCACGATTTTGTTGTCTCGCATTGGCGAGCTGTCTCAGAAAAAACGAGCAGTGCTCCGCGTCTTTACAGCTCTTCATATCACAAAGTTTGAGACTAGTCAATTCTGATATGTATGCTCGACCCGTTCTGGAAAAGTGTCTTTAGTTGAGCTTTCGCAACCTTCCACTTCCCATTCCGCTTGCAAGACCCGAACATGCAGTCATCCTCCACTATTCGAGGTTGTTCTCCACGTTGACGCCTTCGAGGGTCAATGCAAACGACCCATAATTCTCGTGCATCAAAAGAAGATCGCGCCACGATTGTCGTTGCAGTTGACGACAAGGAGTTGCATAACCAGGGTCAGCGCCACGCTATCGACAGTCGTTACACAGAGGAGAGACGCGCAAAAATTCGACACGTGACGTTGAGACACTCCTTGCTGTCAAGGGTGAACGGGTTAGCAGGGCCGCAACTCCGCCGCTATACTTGCAGGAGCAACATCACGGCTCTAACCTGAGCTCGCTGATATCACTGTTGAATTCTACGAGCGCATCGACTAAGCCGCTAACGAAATAATGTTCCCTACTACAGCATTATGCATCTGCTAATACATACATTGCACCAAGCCCTCTTTATCTTATTTCGTTTTAATAGTTAACATTAGACCGAGAGATCTGTTTACTTCAACTATACTCATCGAAGTTCTTCTGAGCCAAGTGCTGTAACTGTTCCGCCACAATTCATATGAACTTCGAGTATCGATGACGAATACTTACCGCATACTTCTCGCTCTCAGCTTGTGGCCAGCACGAAGCTGTTCGTTCACCAGACCTGCAAGTTCAGCCTCCATCTGATGTTGCACAGTGCCTGCAGAGCAAACCTCCATGAGAAGACATGCGCATGCTGCAACCCTGGACTAGTGTCTATGACATGAGCTGCACCGAGCCAATACTATTCACTTCAATTCATCACTTTCGCGTATTGCGATCGTTTTCTCTCGACTGGATGACGGCCGGTTATAGCAACGGCCCACTCAAACCAGATTCGAAGCCTTGCTGGCCATGCACAACACGTAGATTGGTTCTGACCTAGGACTGCCTGCCGTGAGGACGAAACGGGCCTAAAGACTCTTCCTTCCTTTGCATATCCAACCTCCACGTCAAGGCTCTGCGGTCTCCCCCAGTTGCTGCGATCCATGATGGCATGGGTCTGCACTACCCTGTGGTTTACAAGACCCCTCTAGAGAACCAAATCACAGTGCAACTCACAACCAAGAGGCAGCCCCAATCAATCCAATCCAGCAATTGTCACCGGAGTCCAGGGTCGTAAACTTGCTCACTCGAACAGCGGCAGGACGACGAGGCAATGCCGAAATTACACGCACATGATAACTAGCTTTGGAGTAAGTGGTAGCTCGCATTAGCCCTGAATTCCGCTATCGAAAGCATGCATGCTGTGAACTAACAGCGTAAAACAGCATCGTCGAAAGGCTATCATACAGGAAGTGAGCGAACAATGACCATCAGGGCCCTTGCACCTTCTATACGCGAACCCTCCTCTAGACAGGAAGCAATGGTACCTGCAGGACTAGCGTCACTGACCATGCAAGCGCCATAACAGTGCAGGAAAGTGTTATTGCTGAAAGCGGCTGTCTAACTTCGTAGTGTATTTCGTCAAATCGTTCTCGTGGCCGTCACCTTTTCGTACCGTGGCTCGAGCAGCAAGGATGACCGCAACAGAACTTTGACCGCTTCCGCCTCCGGAAACGCTCTATCCGTGACATATGGACAGTAGTATCCACGACTTAGGAAATATAAAAGGCCGTCCACTGACGTACATGCAGCCCCACACAAGTGGACATCACCCCTTGGCACAACGACCTGCAAGTCAGCGTAGATCCCTTTGCGGGACGGACGAGCAAGCCGGTCCAAGGTCAACCTCCGCAACACCGCTGCGTACACCACTGTTCCTCCGTCGTACAAGACCCGCCTCTTACTGCCTCGTCATCACCCCATCCAATGGATCAAACAGCCGCTCGTCCTCAAATCCCCACCCACAGCTCTCCGGCGTCATCGGCTCCTCACTGCTGTACACTAGCCCCTTGTTCCCCAAATCTGCAAACAACACTGACGGATTGCCTCTCATACTTGTCGGACTGTCCTCGTGCATGAGGCCGGGGGTGTAGTACCGCGTCCGTGGCTGGCAGGTCGCGGAAGACGCTGCTGTAGGGTACTCCACCACGCCATTGTCGTTGTCGGACTGGCTTGCGAGGAAGTATGGCGATGACGGTCCGGTGGAGGTCTCGATCGACGGTACGACGCCGCTGCTGTGGTTCGCCATCTGCCTGTTCACCGCGTCCTCGAAGGTCGTCCAGTCGGGTTCCTGCAGATGCTCCTGCACGTGCGAGTCCCTGAGGCGCTCGGATCGTCGAAGGATTGCAGCTTTCTTGGCTGCGGCGCCGCCGCGCGCGCCGGAGGCCTGGCGCTGAGGATCCGGCCGATGGCCATTAGAGCGGGGAGGGCGCTTCGTGGGATGCTTCGAACGGAAGCGGGTGGTGGATTTGACGCCCTCGGCGATGGCTTGGTTGGTGAGCTTCCAGAGGAAGCCGCGGCGAGTGATATCGACCCCAGGAGGTGGGTCGACTTTCTGGAAAGCCTGTGCGGGTGGTCAGTCATTGGCACTCTTAGCTATGAGACGACGGGATGCATAGTATGGTGGAATCGCTTACGGCATTCATCGACAGATTGTGGCGGATGCTGTTCTGCCAGCCGCGAGCGTCTTTGTCTTTTCCCTTGTCAGTATTTTCAGTGAACCAGTTGTAGATATCCCGTAGCACCATGGTGTGGTCTTTGGCCTTTAGTAGGCACCGGAATATGAGCTTGGCATAAGGTTCTTCCTTGTCGACGTTCTGGTCGTCGAGGGTATCAATCTTGAAGTGGTCAGGTGTGCGTCCGCTAGCTGGAGTCGATGGCCCGCTGTAATGTGGCACGGGCGAGGTCATGCCAGGTGACGGATATCGTGACGGGTATCCTGAGACAGGATACTGATTTTCGAAAGGCATGTAGAAGTTGTTGTCAAGGTCGCAAAGGCCGCGCACTTGGGACGGGACAACTTGCGCTTCAGGACTCGGGTACGTAAAGGCTGTGGGGTGACTTGCTGGCTCTTCGTACATTGATGGCGGGTAAGAGCTGCTGCTGAGCCCTGCTGATCCCATGAAATCCATGTTGGCGTGAGAGCGAGGACAGCTGTAATCGGTATCCATGGGTGACCAGTCGAGAGCATAGTTGGCTCCGGTAGTCGGATTTGGAGTGAGGTGGATCTGGTCGACATAGCTGAAAGCATCGTTCGAGCTGCGCGGATACAACTGTTGGTACACGGGGTAGTTGGTTTCTTGAGTCTGTGAAAGAGGAAGATCGTAGCCGAAGGTCGAAGATGCTGCAGCACCACTGAGCGGGATCTCTATACCGTGCTCTCTTGAGGGTTGCAAGTAAACCATCCCGTGTGGTTGCATGCTGGAAGAGTTGGAAGGAATTTTTGAAGAGGCGAAAGGTGCATTGAGACAGGGAGAGACAGTAGAGGATGACCTCCTTGGGGAGAGAGTAGGAGGAGCGGTGGGGATTATCTCCACCGTAGGGCTGTGGTAGAGGACTGAGGGAGTTGCCATTGCAGCGCCTCGCTCACTAAACGAATAGGGCAAGTAAAGGTCGGGATAGCGTTAGAGTAGGAGCCGGTTGATCGCCACTGTCAGGATCACGCTGTTTAAGTGGCACTGCTCAAATAGGGTAGAAGCAGTGAAGTAGTGGTTGGCGTAACTCTTCCAAGATGCTCAGACATGCTTCTGGGGAAGGTGAGACATTTCTATGTGTGGTAACTGCAAAGGCAGGGATATGTTCGGCTCGGTCCAGCGTGACGGTCATCTGGTCCAGACGGTTGCCAACACACGTAAAGGCTTTCACCCGTGTAAGTACGCTTCGCATTGCAAACAAGGCAATGCTATCCAGGCTACGTACCAGGGCGGTCCAGCTTCCGCACTCCACAAAGTAAGGCTGCCGGGTCTGGGCAGCGCTGTACTACAATTCAAGCATGACAACATAGCTCGTCGGACACAACGGCATGGTTGCTTAAAAGGGCCCAAACAGTGATGACAACCGATGCAGTAACCAAGTGGAAAGATCAGAATTGAGCTGACCGCGCGCCGCGGACGGGACGCTGCATCATGCAGCCTTGTTCTACAGCCCACACACACACTAAGACAGATGAGCGGTCGGACGCAGATATGACCTTCCATACTATTCTGGAAGCATAATTCACCGGTTTCTTCTGCAGCTTCGCGGACGAACCAGGAGGCTGCCAGATTGAGGGATGGCCTTGCCGAGCATCGTAGTCGTCGTACCGAATGGGGGCTTGAGGCGATACAGCTTCTACAACATGGCCATCGTTACACTTTAGATCGTTAGTCTGAAGTAACCAAACAAACCTCCGCACGTGCGAAAGCGCTGTGTGCACACTGATTATCCGATAAGTGAAGTGGGACTAGCACGGGGAAGTTCGGGACGGTCCAATCCTTGTCAATTGATTGTGGTACAAGTTGCTGTGCATGCCGCCCTGCGGCGCAAGATACCATGCACCGCCTCATTAATGCTGCTACCACTGGCGCGTGAAAAGCTTGGTTGGATGTTAATCAAGTGCCATTGGGGTATCTGAAATATACTTCGCCTGCTGATCAGATCAAACCAACGATCTGTTTATGCCTGGAGCTACCGGGAACACCACGCCGCAAATGTATCGCACAACACATGTGAGTCTCTGTCCCGGTAGCGCATCCGATCCATCCCCTTACGAAGGCTCGAACATTACTTCGGAATGAAGTAGTACGATAGGGGTGCTGTCCACCGCATTACTTTCTGTAGTATATCTTCTTGAATTGAAAATGCAGCTGCAAGATTCCTTTATCGAAGCTGCTCTTAAAACCACGCTCTCTCTTGGCACTGTAGTCCCACTCCCTATCGACAATTCGAAATGCAATCTCCTCGTATGGTGGTCCAGCAATAAATTTGATCAGACAAGTGTCTTCCTCTCCTGCTGGAGCCATTGGTTGGCCACGTCTTCTTCCTTGTTCTCGCTCGATGCGGTAAGTCGGTGCTTTGGCGGTGCTGATGAGATCTGGGTAGAAGATATTGAATTTGTAGCCTTGTACCACTTTTGGTGGTGGATTGTCGTGGTCGTAGTGTGTTTGGTTGTACTTGTTCCATTCATAGCCCATTTGTACTCGATTGAAGTAGCGAGGCTTGCGCGGTTTGTGCTTATCAGCCCAGTGAGGCTTCGCAGCGACTGGTAGCAACTCCTCTTTGGCGAAAATCTCCTCGTTCTCATTGAGACCTCGCTCTACCTCTCGCTCGTACAACGCAGTTGCTGCCTGTGAAAAGTCATCATTACTTACCGCAGAGAAGCGTGAGGTTGGCAGGACTGCCTCTTGTCCTCTCGCTACGGCTGTTATGGACACAGTGTCAGCAGAGTCGTCTGGTCTCGACGGTACATAACCAAGCTTGATAATTCTGCGTCGCTCCTCGGCAACGCTGTCTAGGAATTCCTGCTCGTCTACTACTTCCGAATTTTTGTCTTCAAGCGGAATTCTTAGAAATGATTCCGGGTCGAGCTGCGCTGCGCTGATATTGCCTGGGAGGCCACTTCGGTTGAGTAACTTCTGAAATTTTTCCTGTACCTCCACAGCCTCATCGTGATGTTTCTGCTTGAGTCCGTCGAGGCGTGCTTTAACGACCTCTCGCGACACTTTTTGTAGCTTCGCTTTCGCTTTGAACACCAGCAGGCTGTTTAGCAAGTGCTGCCAATAGTCGACGTCAATCGATTCTTTGGTGCTGAGTTTCTTGCGAATTTGCTTTTCCAGAGTGACCAGCTCCTCGTATGTTTTCGGACCCAAAATCTTATGGACATCGACAGATATTGATGAGGGACCACGCGCACTTAATTTCGCCGTGTTGGATGCCCGGCGCCGATCTTCGCAAATGATTCTCATCGTCTCCCAATATTCGTGATTACTCCTGCTGGTCTCCAGAGCAAGATATGTGTCAATTTCCTCTTCGAGACTACGTAGCTGCTCATCATTTAATCCCTCGAAAACACCTTCCGGGTCAACGATGTCGATATCTTCCTCTGCGTCTTCGTCCCTCGGATCTTTAGTCGGATCAAGAACACTCAACGTCACGGCTAGCCAGTCGATCGGTTGGGCACGTCCCCCGGCTACGCGAATTGCTGCCCTTTTCTTGGCCTGTCGTAGCACAAACCGGTCCTCATCGGCCACCCAAGCATCTTCTTGCGCATCGGCGGGCCGTTTGCTGGGAATGGTAGACCTGGGCTGCCTGCTGGATGTCGGGGCGAGCTGAGCGGCCTGCTTTTGCGGCCAGGGCGCAGCGCTACGGTCGGCCATTTGTAGACGGCGTCGTAGTGCCGGGGCGGAAGATGTACGTGGGCAAACCTTTTTGTGAGTTGGGCTGTCGCGAAGGTGGTGCTGAGTGAGGAAGTTAAATCCTGGCGCCGGCCGTTGGCTTGGCGTGGCGCAGGCTTAACTCCGTTCTCTCAACCGCAGGCTGTCATGAGTACGACCATACAATTCACACTATGGACTGGAAGCCACTGGTAGTGTCAAACAATGCACTGCACACATGCCGATTGCTAGTCAAATGTGACTTCACGTTCTCGACCTACCTGATCTCCGTGACGGACCTTAGCCGAACATGGAACGAATCTCTTGACCGGCGCCAGATCATTCGCAGAGCACTAAACGAGAACACGGCGATCGATCCAAGTGAAGATGCCAGCCAACTGAAGATTTTACTGGAGAAGGTTCAGGCTGCTTTAGATGGCGCAGAGGGAACATCTGCTTCATTTGACACAAAGCCACAGCGTGATGAGCTGGTTCTACGTGTTGTGTCACCACTTCCAGTTCCACTGGGTACACTTGAGTGGCCTTTCCATCTTAGTATTCAGCCTGAAGAGTCTGTAAAATTTGATCTCGTCCTGCCCCTGTTCCATACTGCATACGTACAGCAACAGCAGATCAAAGATCTTGTAGTGCACCTGAACGAGAAAGACCATGTCATTTCGAAGCTCCTTGACAAGCTTGAATCATCCGGTACAGATATCTCTGCAGTTTTCCCAGGCGTGAGTGGCAGCGGAATTTCCAGACGGCCTACAGACCGAGCGAAAGCAGCTCGCCATGTCAAAGGATTGGGCATTTTCGAAGAAGAAAGATGGAGAGGCCAGAGCAGTGGCACCTTCGCGGCCCCACAATCAGTTCATGAGATTATCTCTAAATTGTCTACAAGTACTCGCATTGCTACATCAGGTGCTGGCTTCGCAGATGGTGCGATACATGACTGGTGGTGTCACCTTGGCCCTTCCAAGCGAGAACCGGCCACAACGCCAGTCCCTCGGCCTCGCAACCTGCCCGAGAAGACGCCCGATACCCCTGGCGAGAATATAATGGATTTTGACGATGATCAATTCCAAAGACAGTTGACTTCCCCTGAGCTGAAGAAGAATAATGTTGAAGACAAACAAGGACTGCGCGCAACAGCCCCAAGCAGCTCTATACCAGCGAACGACGTAGACCTTTACGATGAAACAACCGATGATGAGGACGATCTTGACGCTCCTCCCAAGCATTCCACGCAGACTCTAATATCAAAAGCCAGTGTTACACCAGCTCCAACAGCATCAGCTCTAGCACCCAAGAAACCAGGCGTCGTAATTGGATCGAAGAGCAAGGTCAAGGAGCCTACACCAGTTCCAGGTGACCAAAGCAGAAAAGACGCCGAGTCAAGACCACCAACACGAGACGAATCAACCGCGTCTCCGCTAGCTTCACCAATGGAGGCATCGAAATCAAAGCTTGGTGTGATTGGTGGAAGGAGAGCTCTAAGCAAGACTCCCGAGCGTACACTATCTGCACCACTGGTATCATCACAATTTTCTCCGCGTAAGCTGGGCAAAATTGGTGGTTGGAAGGCAGGTATAGAGAGCTTAACGATGCCAGCCTCTCAGGAAAAGATTCCGGAGCCACCTATCAAGGCGAAGATAGTATCAACTCCTGAGCCAATCCAAGAGGAGACTGAAGAAGCAATGGCGCGCAGGAGAAGAGAGGAGTTAAAAAGGACGTTAGAGGCAAAAGCGAGCGCTCCGGTGAAGAGAAAGCGGAAGTTCTAAGCTGGAGAACGCATCTGATGATATTGTTGGTATTGCTTGAATCCTTCGTGACTGCTTGATACCCTGGTCGATGATGTCGCTGCCAATAGTGTAACTTGTGCTAGTAGAAGGTAGCAAGATTCACCTATATGAATCTTCTCGAATTTACCACGTCAGTTTCGGTTGGCCAGATAGAGCGTTAAGATCATAAACTTACCCCATGTGCTTTCCATAGACGCCTCGAACGCTCTTTCGCTATGCACCGTGATCGTCTTGACACTTCTTGCCCGTAAGCTCGTGAGATAATCCCATGTCGGACTTCCGAATTCTATCCCGACCCCGTTACGAAGGCAGTCATAGCCTTCACCGCATCTCCGTTATAGGATCTCAAAAATTCCGTTGCCTTGTTCTTGGTAAGGTCCAATTGATCAACCTGGGTTACCAGTCAGTATAGGCCAAATTCGAAGCGGCACGCTTTGCTAGACAAGAGCTGCCAAAACTCACAAGCAAAGCCACATCCGCCGCATCGATCTTGATTTTCTTCGCCTGGGCAGCTTTCTCTTTATCTGCTGCAACCTTCTTCTCATCTAGCCCTTTCATCGCCTTGCCCAAAGCGTCGGTGTCGACGTCTTTCTTCTCTTCAGCATCTTCGCTGCGGTCTTCCAGGTTGTTGAGGGCTGCGGCCTCTTTTTTCGCCTCACGGCCGGCCTTGTCCTCGACGGGATTTTCTTCGGTCGCGCCTTCGTGGATTTGCGCGGGTTGTGGTTCGGCCATCGTGAAGATGGTGTTATGTGCAGCAGGGAGCGCCCACTTACGGGCACGAGCCTTGAACGATGATCTGCCAAGCGCCATGATGATTTGACGTGGGGTTGTACCGTGTTCGGATGCGTGTGTTCACACTAACTGTAACCAGGTGGGGGTGGGGGGAATGGATCACATCGACGGTCCTTAGTCGGGCCGGCACGCGAAAGTGGCAGAGGGCATCACCACACGATAAGGACCAGCTGCTACCCTCAAATAACATCCTGAATGCTCAAAGAGGCTGCAAGTCACTATCCCCGTGTCTGGCTACAAGTCTGGTCCGCATCTTGGGCAGCGATAAAATTCGTCAAGCAGTATTACCTACATGCCACAACCACTTCCGGCTCATCAGTTACGGTAATTCCAACATTTCGTATCAGCCCTGATCGTTGATCTCCAGCAAGCAAGATTGCGTTTGTTAAACAATGCCTTTGCATGCTGTGTCGGTCCTTTGCTGCCACCTAACTTCAAGAGCGCACATGGATGGCTGGCGCTGAAAAGCGTCACACCTCTTGAAGAGACCATGAACCTTCTGAAAGTTATTATACTCAACAACAACTCCAACACATTTCCAAGCCTGCGACGTACGTCGAGGAAGGTGCCTGGTATGTATATGTCGTACTCTGCAAAAATTCATCTATACCTTGTCGTAAGTGGGGCGAAGCGAAGCCCGGCAATTCATCGGAAAATGTGACACTTTAAACGTCAGCCAGCCTGGCGCATGAGACAATTTTAACGGGAGCAAATATTGATTTCTAGCACTTCTAACGATTCATCTTATCTTCGATATCGGTTGTGTATGGTTCAAGAAGATTTCAGGCATATTTCAAGCTACTTCTCATCTACGTCGCTGTTCTGCACTGCGCAAAGAAAATCCTTCAGAACATCCCTTGACTGCTACGAGCAAACAAAAGCGAGACCGTATTGGATATTTCTAACCAGGGATATCTGTTACACTTTCTGCGCACTCGACTTTTCATCTCCTTCGCTTCTTGCTGTCTGACTCTATCCAACAGGCAATCCAGGCCCGATATTTGGTCTCATCAAACCGCACTCCGTACCTAATAGCAATGGCCACGAATGGGCACGCCGACTTAAAGACATTCACCTGGTCTCCTTCAACGTGGAGAGCACGCTCAATAAAACAAGAAGTACTCTACTCAGACCAAGCCGCCCTCCAAGCCGCCTCAGCAAAGCTTCACCATCTACCACCAATCGTTACGCCTACAGAAATCTGCAAACTGAAAGCCAGCCTCCGCGATGTAGCTCTTGGTAAAGCATTCCTCCTGCAAGGCGGCGACTGTGCAGAGCTCTTCTCCTACTGTGCCTCAAATCCCATAGACGCGAAGATGAAGCTACTCCTCCAAATGTCTCTCGTCCTAATCTACGGCGCCAACAAACCCGTCGTACGCATAGCGCGAATGGCGGGACAGTACGCAAAACCACGCTCTTCACCCATGGAGACCGTCAACGGCCAGCAGATACCGTCGTTCCGTGGTGACATCTTGAACGGCTACCCACTGGAAGAGAGGAATGTAGAGCCGGGCCGGCTAGTGCAGGCGTACTTTCACTCTGCCGCGACAAGCAACTACGTCCGCGCACAGCTTTCTTCGGGGTTCGCGGATCTGCACAATCCGTTCGATTGGGGGCTTGGGCATGTGCGGGATACGGAACTTGCCGCACGTTACCAGCATATTGTGGCACGGATTACCGACTCTTTGCGGTTCATGCGTACGGTCGGTGCTGATACTGCAGGCCAACTGGCGACTGTGGACCTATACACCAGCCATGAGGGACTCGTCTTGGAATACGAAGAAGCGTTGACACGACGTTTGCGGCATCCTGCAAATAGCGGCAAGGTCCCACCACCCGTAGACCTTGGAGCGTATAGGCGGGCAAGCGTTGTTGACAGAGGAGAAGGCTGGTACAACACCGGCGCGCACTTCCTCTGGATCGGGGACCGAACGAGGCAGCTCGACTGCGCGCATGTGGAGTTCTTCAGGGGTATTGAGAATCCGATAGGCATCAAAGTGGGGCCCACAATGGAGGGAGCTGAGCTGGTGAAGTTGTTGAATATTGTTAATCCGGAGAAAGAAATTGGGAAGGTCACGCTGATTACGCGGTATGGAGAGAGTAAGGTGGAAAACTTGCTTGGTGGCCATATTGAAGCTGTGAAGAAGAGTGGGCATGTTGTTGTTTGGCAGTGCGATCCAATGCATGGGTAAGCACCTCCTTCCCACGCTCCAAATCCAGATCGCGAATTCAGCTTACTCCCGCAGCAACACGAAATCTACACCCACCGGAATCAAGACGCGCAACTTCACTGATATACTCTCCGAACTGACCTCCGCTCTCAAGGTCCACCAACAGCACAGCTCCTTCCTCGGAGGTGTGCATCTCGAACTGACTGGCGAGGCCGTCACCGAGTGCGTTGGTGGGAGTGAAGGGCTGGTTGAGGAAGATCTGAACCTCAATTATACGACCTTCTGCGACCCGAGGTTGAACGAGAAGCAAGCGCTGGAGCTCGCCTTCCTGCTGGCGAGCCACATCCGTGGAGAGGCGGTTGTCTGAGCGGGTACGGAGCGGTCGGTTAGACCCCGGCGTGCCTGCGAAGCCGAAGTCCCTCACCGAAAACCTCAGAGCACGCTGATTTATTACTACACAACAACGTATTGACGAAAGTCTCCCAAATTATAAGTGAGCACCCATGTCGACTACTCAAATCTACCCGCCAGAGACAGGGAATTACAAAACACAAGTTGGTCGGAAGATGAATGCTCTAGAGATTCAGGGGCGGTGTGTTTGACGTCGATTGTCCAGGCTACGGATCACGTGCGATAGTCAGGAAAGTTCTTAAAATGGCAGATGATGGAAAATGGTATCATTGGATTATCTATTCTCTCAAGGTGGTCAGTACAATTTACTAAATGGTAGCTGGATGTGCTTTTGGAAGTACTCCAGTGCTTGCAGTATCTTCTCGTCGTCGTATCTCCGTCCAACAAGTTGCAAGCATATTGGAGCGTCACGGTACTTCTCTGGCTCGTCTGCGGTTGCGTTAGCAACAAAAACATCACCATTCATGCCGAACTCACACAGATCGTAATTGTAGCGATCCTTCTCATTCCTCGGCTCAAACCCCTCTTCCTTGCCATCCCTTTCCTGATCGACCCGACTCACCGGAAACACCAACGCCGGATAATCTAGAATATTCCACTGAGACGTGTATCCCCAGTACCTCGCACAATCCAGTGGCGGCGCTGCTCCAGGGCCCACCGGACACAGTATCACATCTACGCCGCTTTTGTTCCAGAGTTCTGCGTACTCAGCTCTATACTGTTCCCGCGCCATTGTCCAGTTCCACAGCTCTGGGACAGTGTGAGCTTTGACATGCGGGTTCTCGGTGAGTATGAATCGTGAGAGTGGACGCCACGGCTCTCCGGTCTTCTCGATCTCTTCGATTTCTTCCACACCACCGTCGGCGAAGTAGAGGGATGCGACGATCTCCCATGCCCAGTCGTGCTTGTATGGTGTCCAGTCTACGAGGTCGATGCCCTCGAGGCCCGAGAGCTTATTAACGAGCTCCTTTAGAGCGCGCGTGACAGGCGGATGTGGCTTCACCACGCCGTCGTCCCACATCACCGCAACTCTGAGCTTCTTGTTATCGAGTTGCAGCCAGTCTTGTTCATACCGCCAAGGGAAAGGTAGCAGCGAGGGCTCCGTCAACCACGGCTGCTGGTCAACCAATGTCTTCATGAACACCTTGATACCTTCCAGACTCGTACTCAGCGGACCGATTACGGGCACAACCGCCTCTGCACCATACATCGTAGCTTGGCACCCGCCGCATGGCAAACGGTAACTCGTAGGCCTGAGTCCATAAACTCCATTATTTGCCGCCGGACTCCTTATGCTGCCTCCAATATCAGTTCCAATCCCCATACAGCTTCCCCGCATACCCAACAGCGCCCCCTCACCGCCTGAAGAGCCGCCGGATGTGAGGGCGCGGTTGTATGGGCAGACGGTCTCTCCGTACAGGTTCGAGGAGGTCTCGAGGTGCATGAGCGTCTGTGGCTGCGTAGTTCTTGCGTAAAACACGCATCCTGCATTCCAGAGCAGTTCTAGGATATGGCTCTGTATGTGTCCGATTGTGCCTACTCGGCTGACGAAACCACAATTGATGTCTTTGCTTTTGAACGCGACGTGCTCTTTGACGCTGATCGGCAGGCCGTGTAATGGTCCGATCGTCTTACCATGTTCCTTCAGGTAGTTGTCGAGATATTTAGCGCGCGTGAGAGCTTCAGGAGCGAGGAGCTCGGTGATACAGTTGACGAGTCTTTGGGCGAGGCCCGCGCGGCGGAGAAAAGCAGATGTGACTTCGACAGAGGAGAGCGTATTGGAGGCTAGGGCGGTGAGGAGGTCCTCTGGTGATGTCTCTGTAATCTCGACTTCGCGATTGGTAAGAAGTTGTTTGGGTATGCTTGTAACGTTCAATGGAAGCTCAGATGATACTTCTGGAACGGTAGGTTCAACTGCTGCTATAGAATCGTCACGATAGTCGCGCATGAGTTGCGCGGTCTCCTGCCACGTTGACATCTGTTGGATCTTGATCTGCGACATAATGCCCAAACCGAAAAGGAATGGAATGGAGGACTCAGCGGGTTAAGGAATGGAACTAGCAAAGACACGAGCAAAGGTGAGTTGTGAGATAGGCTCGTACCTTGCTGCACCACTCACAAGCCCCGCGGTGACTTACATGACAGCTCGCAAGCACAAGTGGAGTAAAGAGATAGCCTGAGCAGATAAGGTCAGTCTTATGCATCTGCGCCTAGATTTGTCAGGCCTTCGCAAGCAGCCACAGAGGCGTGAGAGCCTGGGTCGGATGGAAATGCCTCGTCCGAAGATGAAAGAACTCGTGGCCAGAGTTGAGGAAGGCAGAGGCGGAACCGGTGTTTCGCAGCTCGAAATGCTCCTGCGATACATGGCCTGACCTGCAGTGTTCAATGGCCGTCCTGCTTTGGCAAGACATCTCACATGAAAAGCTCGTGTAGGAGCGATCCGTTTGACGGATAAGACGCAGCTTTAACGGAGTACGAGTTTGAAGGGCCAGAAGATGGACGTACAGCCAGAGGCGAATTGGGGTTTCCAAAATGCGGCTCGTGCAGCGGGGTATCGTTGAAATGGCCTGCCTCACCAAAAACACCAGTAGTTAGCATAGATTCAATGCAATCAACCATCGCACAGCTTATTTGATCGATTTTGAGGTTACCTCACACTGCTACCGCCTCAAAACCATGGTGTTGAGAGGTCACACCCGCGCCAGCGCTCACGCCGGCGCCTAGAGAGGTGTTGCAAAGAAGGCTACGGCTAAGAAGCGTGCTGCTGCTGCTGCTGCTGCTCCTGGTCGTAAGAAGGCGCGTAAAGCGCTAGGTGAGCTTAACGTAGAGGTTATTAATCGAATTCGATCTCCTCCTCTTGATCTACCTGTGTAGAGTATATTAGGTACCTAGAGGTTGGTATTGACGTGTGAAGCTAATACTAAGGATGAGGATTAGAATCAGCCTGATTTGAATGATCTTAATGAGCCTGTAGCCGTAAAGCAGCCCAAGCTACTAAAGAAGGGTAAGGAGGTTAATATAGAGGAGGCCTATATCAACTACGACGTCAGCTACTATATTAGAATTGGTACCACGGCTAGGAAGGAGTTCCAATACACCTTTGCGCCTCAATCTCTAGAGCTTAGTTACCTATTTAAGTTAGTAGTTCGACCTCATCTTGATCCAATAGTTGAGAACCTTAAGGCTACGAGCGACCGAGATCTTACCTTTGCTCGTACTACTATCAAGCTCATTATCTACGATAAGGTAAGAAACTACGAGCGCTAGTTCCTAGGGTGTAACTATAAGTAGATAAATTAGTAAGTAATTAACGGCGTGGTTCTCGCCTAAAGTAACCTCTAGCGTTAGGGAAGATCGATTAGTACTAAGTTTACCTTTATATTGTCTATACCGCCAAAGCTAAAGTAGTCTCTATAGAAAGGCGAGAAGAGAAACAAGGTCTCTCTAACAAAGAGTATACTAGAAGAGCTAGTAATACGGCGTAAGGCGCTTAGAGGTAATAGTAGTAATAAGGTAGATAATAAAGAGGTTATATAGAAAGCTATAGGTAATAATATTAGCTTAAAGATAAAGGAGACTTATAAGGCTTACTAGTACCTAGCGAAGCAATTCTATAAGAAGAATAGCGCCTAGTACTAGGTTAATATCGCTTAAGGAGGTCGCTACTTCTCGATTAATAACGTAGTTATTAAGAAGCTCTAGGTGTACTTTCTTAGATACCTTAATATCGAGGTTAGCTAGGCTAATATACTAGAAGAGGTAAAGTAGTTACTATACGCCGATTAGAAGCACGAGAAGCCTACGCCCTTAAGCTAGGAGTCTTAACCTATCGTAATATACTACTACTAGCCGTAGCTAGGTACTACTAGCTCGATATTACTACCTCCTACTCTTAAACCGACCCCGCTAGTTCTTATAGGGAAGCGCGATCGTCTAGTACGTAATTATATTACCTAGTAGGAGAAGTAGTATGAGTCTACTATAGCTAATCTATAGCGTATAGAGGTAGTACTTTTGGATATTAATATCGATCTTGAGTTAATTTAGAGAGAACTAGTAGAGATGAAGGAGTTATTAATAAAGGAAGGTATAACTCGTAGGCTAGCTACACGTATTATATCTAATATAGACGTATTTATAGAGAAGCTACGGAGAGAGAGAGAAGATGAGGTAATAGAGAAGGAGTTACTTAATATTAGTACTCGTAATAGCGATATTATTAATACTACTAGATATATGTATTAACGCTAGCCTCGAATTTTACTTATAATGCTTCTCGTTTGTACGTACATTGGTTCTTATAGTAAATAAGGTATAATATAATGCGCTAAAACCTATAAGTTATTTAGTAATAAACTTCTTTCCCTCGTAGTATCTTTTAATCTCCTAGTACGCATAACGAAAGTGAGCTTCTATAGACTTAATATTCGAACTATACTACTCTATAGCAAGCCTAAGATACTACTCTAGCGTAATAGGCGCCTCCTTATAGATCTACTAGTACTTAGCTATCTACTACTTTAGCTTACTAAACTACTCCTCGATTAGGTTTAGATCTAGTAAGTACGGTAGTAAATACATAAGATATACTCTAAAAGAGTTATAGAAGGCCTATATACGATCTAATTAGTAGAAGGAGGCGTTATCTATAACTAGTACTAAATTCTTCCTAGGCTACGGCTCATACTTTAGAAGTACCTCGTTTAATAGCTAGGTATCGAAGCTCTTAGCGTTAGTATACCTAGTATATATAAGCGCTTTAAGAACGTCTTCTTAAGTATACGTAGGTAGTATCTATACTCTCTTCTCCCTATGAAACTTCTTAATCTTTAACGGCTAAACGCCTCTAGGAGCCTATCTAGAGCGACGGCTTCCTATCCTCGTATTATAGCTAGATTCATCGATAAATACCATCTAAAAGGAGTAATAATCGCCTATCCTTATGAAATAGTTATCTCTAAGCTCCTAGCTACGCTTACGAGCGATCTTCTTTACTACTTTCTTAGTCTAGCCTCTCCTTTATAGAGCCCTCCTTATAGTCTAGCTAGAGACCTCGATATCGAACTCCTCTTATATAAACGCGGCCATCTCCTCTTAATATAAATCGGGCTTGTATTTTAGGTGTTCGAGTAGGTGGTTTATTATACTCTTAGTAAGATTAGAGCGGCGACTAGGCGTCTACCTCTTAGTAGTAGGTATATTAGCTTAACCGTACAAAACGAGGTTCTTTATAATATTGCAAGTAGTAGGGCGTAAGATCTCTATAAGGCGTGCAATAGCTGGGACTAAATAGCTACCTCTATTAAATAGATTAACCGCGAGCTAGCGCTACTATAGTTCGATTAGAAGGCCCATTTTCTATTACACTAAGCGATTACCCGATTAGGAAGGATGCTAGTTAAGAGAAGGCTTCACAAATGGCTCAAACGAGATTGCATTGATGCAAGCATAGCTATAGTGCTCTACTCATACGATTTTGTGAGGTGGTGGCATTCCGACGATACCCCGCTGCACGAGCCGCATTTTGGAAACCCCAATTCGCCTCTGGCTGTACTAATAATAGCCTGACAGGAAACGGTTCGGAGGGTTCCGTTCACATTTCCACCACACAAACTCAAGCATGAACAGTAGAATGGAGCGAAGGGTTTGGCCTGTATTCTGAGCCCTCTGAACGTTATTAATCTCATTGGCAAACATCGTCTACAAAGTTCCGCCTTGGTCTCGACGCGTAGCCGCCTCTGCTAACAGTGCAACACGAGCGAATATAATCTCGCTGTCACCGCCTCAGCACCCAGGTAGCGCTTCTGAGTTGTACTGTACAGCGCTTTTGCTCTCGGCCCTGGCAAGCCTTGTATTATAGACATGGCTCTGTTTGGTCAGCAGCCCTGCTGATGGCGCCGACGATCTCTGGATCGAGTCCACCCTTTACCACAACGCAAAATATACTTTCCCAATCTGTAGTGTTGATGAGGCAGTGTGGTCGGTACAGGAAGCTCTTGACTTGTCACAAAGATTGAGGCAGGTTGTGCTGGCACAACTTGACGTACCAAAATGAACCGACAGGCACAGTAGTAAGCAAGAATACAGCGCGGAGACAGTGGGTGAACACCCAATTACCGATGAGGCTGCGTTTCACAGAGCGTTTATTCATGGGTTGTGCTTGTTTGATCGGCGTCCTCGCCTAAGGCGTATCGGCTTCTGTGGTAATCGGTATCAGTGAACGTGCGTGCCAGGGTCGGATGCTGAGGTTTCGCCGATAGAGCACATAGAGGGCGTTTTGTGCTCTCCACAAGCCAACGTGCAAAGCCCGGCGGCGTTCGACAAGTGATACTGCACAGCGAAGGGCAGGTTCTCTGATATACTGTTTCCTTGGCAAGCGTGCCGCAGCTCCGTGTAGTCACTATCCCATGCGTTTCTCGAGCAGGTGTCTCATGGGCGGGAGATGTGGGACCAGCGCCGTTGTTTCGAGAAAGGTCAGCCCTACGCTTTTCTAGTGTGTGTTGATGGGTGCACTACCGCTAGAAGCTGATGTTAAGATTGCAGATCGAGCGCTTAAACGATATATTGCTTTCTAAGTAGGATGTTGTCTGGTGTTGTAGACATACATTACAATCTAGTTGTCCTATGAAGTAACAATAGCTCTTTTGCTGCTCAGTGTGCAAGCACATGCCTCCACCCATGTTAGCACTAGTGGACGTGAACACACCTTGAGATCTAATACGTTTGTTAGGGTTTTCACTTTCACAACATTGTAACAACGTAAACACTAATTACCCTCGAAGGTTCTTTGCTTGCCTTATTTCAAGGCTTTTCCCGAACTTCAAGTCTTTATCCAACCTACACCCATCTTCTTGTAACCTCTTCGTGGACACGATAACATAGTCCTTGATTAACAGATATCTGACAGCCAACACCCTAAGAAACGACCATGGCTTCTTACAGGACCAGTAAGTGCCTTGTACCATAAGCCACCACGCTCCCGAACGGATTGAGCACACCTGATATACTCCGCTAACATGTCTTCACCAACAGTCCATGACCTCGCTGAAACGTACCGAGCGACGATGACCGCGCTCAACGACACCTGGCTGTTCGCGTCGAAGACAGAGAATGATCCGTCAGTATGCAAGGACCGTATGGACGCGCTCGAAATACAGCTGTTCGCCATCAACCAGAAGCGCACCAATGGCCCCATCGTCTCTCGGGAGACACTCTCAACCATGCTCGTTACAGACGTACGCAACGTGGGTCTCCAACTCGTAAGTAACCTGACCTGCTTCCGCAACACCCAACCTCGATCAAAGCTGACATGTACGAAGCGTGCCACTGATGCTCGAGCCATACAGCTCACTCAGCAGTACGAGAACCAGCGTAAGGAGCGTGAGAACCGCAACGTCGCCGGCGAGAAGTTCCTGCTGCGGGCTTTGCGTGAGCATATAGCCGACTTCTCCAAGAAAGGCGAGGATAAGGCTATCCGTGGGGAAATGGAGGATGTCAAGCATGAGATCACCAGGGCGGTCGCACTCTCGCGGATCCACAACATCAAGAAGACGTGCGAGGATCTTGCAGACATTCGCGTTGATCCGAACATTATGGGAACTTATGCTGTGATTGAACGCAAGCGGAACTAGGGGATAGATGGGAGGCTGGGGAAGGCCCAGTGGAGACCATCGAGACTTCTCCGACGCGTGGACGGTGTGTAGACGTAACTTCAATGGATTGGGGCGCTATAATGGGAATTGTAGACGAAGTCTACATTTCTCCCCATGAATAGCAATTGTATCACTGGTGCTGCAACAGTTCGCCGCCCAGTATGCCTCTTGACCTTGTGTGACTTTTGTGCTCTCTCTGCGATATGCCGTACCGTTTCTGTCTCGCCGGATGTCTAGAGTGTAGGATACGAGGCATGTTATGGATAGGAAATGGATAAAGGAGAAGTCTTGTGACTTGTAGCGGTGCGACGGAGTGAGAATGAACGGTTCGAGCAGCGAGCCGTGAAAAGAGACCAGCCCTTGGAAGGTGTCTGCCATTATCAACCAGATATTGCCAACCGGAGCGGAAGCACGGTGGTGCTGTGATCTGAACACGACTTCAAGGGAGCGAAGAATGTTATGGAGTCGCGCAGAGGGACACGTCAATTGGTCATGATCTATTTCATAGTCAGTAGTATATAAAGATAGCTCTTGGGATCGAGAACCGAGGAGTAGAAGTTGTTAAGAGAGCGTTACTGAGGCACTATGACGTGCAGGTGTTCGGCGGGCGGTAGCATTATCCACGACCTCCACATGACTGTCAAGGAGGCCGAACTCCTGGTCCAGTACTCTCCTCCTTAAGTGCCTAGACCGCACCTAATCGTCAACTCGATTGTGGGAGAAAGTCCTCGAAATCTAACACGACGCCCGCTACTCACCACAAGCTTCCAGCACAGAGCCACGCGTCAGGCTCACTTCCAGGCGCAGCTGGGATTTCTGCTGCCCTTTGCCTAAGGCTTTCTCGCTGCTCGACAGCTGACGAAGCTGCAGAGTTCAAAACTGCCTGCCATCCCCGCGAAGATTGACGGATAATGCATGGTGCCTGGCGACGATGGACTAAGAGTAGGAGCCACAGCAGAAAGCGACGGCGCATATGGGGTTCAGAGCAGGAACCAATGAGGCCCTCGCGCAACGGTTCGAAGGAAAATGGCTCGAATCGTTATCTGGTATACATGATCTCCTAAAGAGCACGGGTTTGCACACTCTTTCAGTCTTGAATCTCATCTCCCGGTTCTCCGGTCATAGTCGAGTGGTACAGGATGCTTGTCGTTGGCACTGACAAGCAGTGAACATGGACAAGCATGCAAAAGGGCTAATATCCGTAGGTGACATCTGTACATAGATCTGTGCACTTCCAGGTGTATTCCTATAATCTTGAATCTCCCCTTCCGGCCCTCAAGTCGTAGCTGAGAGTAGTAGCGTCAGGGTTGCTGTCCACAATGGTGGCAATATCTTGAGGAGGTTGCTAGGAAGCAAAGTGCACAGTGACGCTTGCCTTCGTAGACCGTGACAAAACTCTGCAGTAAGAGCTAATGCATGTTATCCCGCAATCAGCAGCGACATCTGTAACTGAATTTCGTCTTCCGTCCTGACGTGATTGCGCTAATCATGTACTCCAAAGATCCGTCGAGGTTCGTCAAACCACCATCGCTTCTCCACCACGCTCCACTCTCAGTTTAATGGTGCGGGTTTGAGGAGCACATATAAGCGTAGCTCAATTATATCCCTGAATTCCCTGCAGACTACTAGAGTAAGCGTAGTTTGCTGCTTTGAAGGTCCTTGCTAGTGAGTGTTGCTGGGGCGCAGGTACACCGGTACCTCTTGCTGCTTGTAGTAGAATGTAATACGTATTCCTGCAGATGAACGGTGAACTTGTAGAACTGTGAATCTGAACTGCCTAACGTGATCGCTCGATTCGTGTGCCTAGGCGGCTTCGGTTGTGGTCAAATATTCCTTCAGCTTTTGCAACCACCATCTTTTCTCCACGACGCCCCATTTCACAAATCATCTCAAAACTCTTCAGGTAAAGCATGAATTCCTTCTCTTCGTCTATAGCACACATTCCCAGCTAGTCCAGGCACTGATTACATCGCGACCTCACCGTCCTCGACGCGATTCGTCCTGCTCTTGCGCC
>Ga0181469_100003_pt1 | contig 66827 bp, 52 predicted proteins | sample InSIn2SAF170_2_FD_119081 | JGI IMG/M metagenome (GOLD analysis project Ga0181469, IMG submission 119081) | Clean room microbial communities from NASA Spacecraft Assembly Facility at Jet Propulsion Laboratory, Pasadena, California, USA -... ... | reverse complement strand
AATGTGGTTCTGTGTCTATCGCGCGATTCGGCCTATACTCACATGGATCGTCGTACAGGGGTCGTGAGGAATAAAGGTCTGGAGATGTGTGTACTTATGTGCATGGGCGAGTAGAGTATAAACGACATGTCAGTGCGTTATATATGTGTAGGTAGATGATCTAGGAACGCTCCTATCTACCTGCAGGCGCTTGTCAGTAAGCACAGAAACATGGTCCATCACAACGGGGTATATATATGTACTCATGAACACGGGGTCCATTGCTGTATCGAATCGTTAGATTCTGAAATCTTTGATGTCCGTAGATGAGGAAATGAAGTTCCTGTCTCCTTCTATTCCCTTATTCTTTCATTGCTGGGACTGGGTTGGTATGGATTACACTACATTACACTACACTACGCCCTGTCTGTTGCTATCCCATCCGACATCCTAAAAATAGAACATATACCATTCCGTTATCCCATCCCATCGAACCTCATATTGTCCTCTTGAGTCCGTTGGGTCGCACCCGCTGCATCTAGCTAGCCAGCCGGTCAGCGAAACTTGAACATAACAGTCCTTACACAAACATCCTGTTCAGTCCACCAACGATACCTAGCATCCATCACCAACCATTCCCTCATAACGTAGTGTATATGGGTATGTGTATGTGTATATTAACAACACAGATATTTGTAGTTGAAGATGAAAACGACCTACCAGCTGCGCTCTGTTGTATTTTCCTCAACTCTACAACTGTGTAATTGCGTACCACAGGTGTTTAAGTGACAAGTCTCCTATTATGCCAGTTTTTTCATTTTTTGAAGGGTGGTGGAAGCTAGTGAGTGGGTGGGTGATTGGTTTTGCAAAGTAGTACTGGTAATGATACACAGAGACTACAGATGTTGATATAAAGGCTCGTTGTGCATGCCGTTCGTGGTGCTTGTCCTGCCTGTTGCCCTCGATGGGTAGTGATCTTCCAGGTATTGGTTTTGTGGTTCTGGTCTGTTCAGAAATTGGACAGAGATAGGCGAGGGTACGTGGTAATCTAAACGTCGATACCGAGCAGATCGAAGTTTCCATTTTTCATTCAGTTCTGTGTTGTGTATAGTAAGCCCGGGTGCTGTCAGGTCACAACAGAAATGTAATGAAGATTGATAGGTTGGTCACGGACGATAATTGAAAGGCAAGGCATTTTACTGAAATTTCTGTAGTCTTCGGGAGTCAGTATGAATAATGGTCTCGTGCAGCGGCGAATTCAGTCGAGAGGCATGTGCTCGCTTGTTCTTCATTAATGATCAATTCGAGGTGTATCAACTCCAAAGGAGATGAATGGCTGTTGGTTAATACGTGGTAAGGATGCTTCGATTTCATGTTGTTCGTGCATAGGTACATTGAAGTTGGTTTGAAGACGAATGGAGCCCTGGATTCCGGAGTGCTGAATTAGCAAGTACGACTCGAGCAAACCTGCGGAGATGCAAATGGATATACATCTCCCTGGTCGGAAATCTATCTCCGCTAGTGGAGACAGCCTGTGTCACAGTACTCGGGTATGTTGACAGCCGCAAATTCAGTCAAGATCTGGAAGACAACGTTGATATGCATTAGCACAAACCTTGATACCATCCCACACACTGATCGATCATTAATCTGCAGCGAAGATTCACGCTAATGCGTACTAGTATCCACGCTGGAGTGCTGACTGCTTGACCACAGATTGGCTCTGTACTTGGTGAATTGGTACTGTACAATAACGTAGAATCCCCAGCTGAAACCAATACCGTACTGTGTGATTGAGTGACTTTTCCCCGTCAAGACTGGATCTCCGAACACAGACGAATGTGTACTCCAGAAGTAGTGCAAAGATGCCGACACAGAAACCCACTGTGTTTTCTTGAGCTTTCCCCGTTCTTGGCTGTAAATCGAGTGACATCTCACCGCTTGAGGTGGGCAGGCGACCAACTCGTTTGCCGATGGTCCCACGTCTTGCACAGCACGGTCAAGCACCAGACAGGAGAAGTGTCACGATGTGGATTGTGTTCAGTTTGCCGTTGTGATCGACGACCCCCACATCCCTAAGTCGAAATCGAACCTCCTTTCCGTTCTTGCCGTCATTGACCAGAACTTAGTGGGGTGAGTGGGAACGTGGTTTGACAGAACACCTTACCCTGACCGGATATATGGTCCGCCCCACAGCGCCACAGGATGTTTTATCCGCCCCACATGATCGCTTCAGTCCTGGAATGCACAGTGAATCAATCACCAGATATCGGAGGATGGTCCACGTGGACAGCTACAAGTATGCCTAGTATAGCATAGGGATGGATTTGTTGATCCGCCATCCTCACCAAGCTGTGGATAAAGTTCAGCGATCTTCGCAGTTGTCACAAGGAATCGTCAAAGTAGTCAGATGCGACAATATAAAAATATGAAGTGGTCTCCGTGATCTGATCTCCACATAACCGAGCTTGCTGTACATAGACATACAGTAGGACGAGTCGGCAGAAATTTGGAATGTCGCTCCCTATGATCTGCGACAAGTGTAAAGCAAGGAGTCCGGCATTGGTGCAATCATTAACGAGTGGTCAGCCAGTCATACTGTAGACACCGTAGCCGAGATTTTGGAATGTCACCGTCTGCACTAGCCTGGTATTTTCTCCTGTACTAAATGCTTGCCACTAGGATATGCTGCGCCTGATATTGCCACAATTATAGTCTTCATCGGCACGTATGGCATTCAAACTCTCAACACAGAATAAGCAGTCGATCTCGGACACGATCGTTCTGACTGATCAAAAGAGGATGGTGAGACGAAAGCTCAAAGAAATTGGAAAGACCTATCATCATCCCTTTGCCACTCCTGAATGGCACAGCATGTAAAATCTGTCTGGCTGTGGGCTATGGAAGGCTACCCTGTGTCATAGAGCGGAGGCGCCGAACGTGGAAGGTGTAAATATAACTCCACTCGTGGCTCCTGACACAAGGAAGGCTCGAGTCGCAAGCATGTTGGAAGCGAAGAGAGAAAAGGGCAGGAGCCAAATTCTTGCGCAACCGTATACGTTCTCCGTAGAGCTGGGGTCATGCAACAACTATAAAAAACCACCTACCGTGTTTTTTAAGCATTGAGCAGTGATCCATGTCGAGCATTCGGACGGGTTGTCTGCACAGGCTTATCATACGACAGAGGAGCTAAGCTTGCATTGCGCAGGCTGCCGTCAACACGACTCTCGATATGCTCTGTATTTGGAGAGGGCCAGATATTGCTTCGGTTTTCTGGTGGTATACTTGTGGTTGGTACGCAAAGACGGCAGCGACCAACAATAGCAGCGTGCCATCACAGCTTGATGCCGTAGGAGACAATCGTGGGCATTCTGCGAACACAGAATAAAACTATCGGTGCTGTATAGATCATGTTGCTGGGATCCAAAGCTGTCCACAAGAACGAATGTGCCCCGATTGGATAAAAGTCTTCACTAGAAAGCATAAACTGGGTCGTGGATGGTATGAGCAAGTACTGTTATGTTCTGTATGGCGCTGTGGTGTGTATAGGCCGAATCGCGCGATAGACACAGAACCACATTATGACTGGCAAATGCTGTCGTACTGTACAGTGCAAGAAGATTGAAACTCTGATGGCCAAAACGTGATTCTTCGCGCCAATAAGAAACCACCTCGGAGGATTCGTAAGGATTGCAAGGCGCAGTGGGGGCGCCAAAACCAGGAATAAGCTCGGAATGAGATTCGATTGTCCAGATGCGAGTGCTGGGAGGCTCCGCGGGGTCTGGATGTCATCTCTTCAAAAGGTTAGATAGTTTGGTTAGACTGCATTAAGAGTTCAGGAGTAGTCAGAAGCGCGTTGCAGGAACACGCAGCAGTTGACGTGGTGGTGATGACGCCGATATTGATGGACAGAGATTCTGTCCAGCAGATCAGTACTGTACAGTCACAGTGCTCAATAACTTGACACAAAAAGAGAGTGAAAGGAAGCACGGCTGTCCATAGGGACCAAAGCCAACCGTAGTCGAAGAGCATTATTAGTCATCATCGACGATAGAGCTTCGGTGGATGCTGCGCCGATGGATGATCTCGACAAGGGGTACGGAGTAACGCTTGCGCCACTGATTCGAGGGGCCATTCTGGACTCGGGCTTTCGCCATCATGTGTGTGACGCAGCAACAGTTCCTGAGCGGAGCGAGTTGCTGTTTTGCAGTGACAGAATACTGCTCTCTCCGGATGACAGTAGTCTTAACTAGGATGGTGCTGCTGTTGTGAGTTTATGCTATGGAATTATATTTCCAGGGGACCTGTTGATTGCTGCATCTTCGTGCTTCATGGCTGTTTCGTTGACGGGTTACCTATCAAGCCCCTACATAAAGTGTCACCAATTGTTTGTGCATACTGCTCACTACAGTCAGTGTGATAGCAGATAATGCTCGCTTGCCTCGTGCGACTTTGTCATCAAAAGCAGAAACCTGCTGAAGTATGCGACGTGTTAACAGCATGCCACAACATATAGCATTGCGACACTCCGGCCAGGAGCTACAGTATTAGTAGATTCTATGAGTTTCTCAAATCATGGCTCTTGAACATGAAGGTTTGATGTAGTTTCGGGGAAGAGGCGGGATGGTGTGCCTACAGTACGAACATGTCAAGTACTGTACAAGTTATGTGTCTATGTGGGTTCAGATTTTAGTAATTGTACTGCGACAAACATCTATTGGGCACTTACCGTTGTTTTGACCGGGCATCAAGTGTCAAGCTTCGAATGGTTGGTGGACAAGCCGGAGTAGCTACGGATGCAGTGTTGCTCGGATAGCTCAGTGCAGGTGATCCCAAAGCTTACACCACGAAGCGCTTACGCAGTTGTGTCTGGGCAACATGCTGCAACGTTGTCCGCTTCTCAACTGCGCTTCGTGCGGAGCAGTCCCCGATCAAGCAGCCGATCATCACGCATCTACACCATTTGTACGTTTGCACGTGTTGTTTCTATCGGCCATGATGAGAGTCATCAATGGGCTCGACACAGATTTTGGTTCCATAGTAACAATCGCGACCAAAGCCGTTTTCGTACTCTTTGACCAGTGAGCTGGACTCTTGCACTTTCAGCACCAGTAAAGTTGCCCGTATCCCTTACCGAGCCGACAACTGGATTGCGATCCACGTGCTGGGTTAATCATGACTTGCTCTGCATACACCTTATCATGCACGGCATGCAGCTGCACTGTACGTGTGCAGACAAGTGTCAAGACCAAGTTCGGAATACCTTGTCACTGTACATACTTTCGATCAGAACTCACGCGGCTGCAGACTCGTTCTTCCAGGATGAGATCCTGCGGACATCCTTCCACATCGACCAGTAACGTCTCGTGGAAATGTCCTGAATGGACCGTGCGTAATTTCCATCGTGTTTGATTCGCCTAACATGACACTAGACTGTGCCTCCATCGAGACAAGCAAGAAAGTTACTGGCCGCATTTTGCTTCTGGGTTGCGCCCGTTGAGGGTCAGAAGCAGGAGAGCTCCGCACGCTCTGGGATCATCCCGCATGGTGCACGACTACCGAAGCGCTAGGGCTGAGGAATATCATTCCGTGATGTTTCTAGGGAATAAACTTTCATGCTCCACCATCAGACGCAAGAGGTGTGCAGCTCACTTACGTAGCCAAACACGAGATTTCTGCTCTTACTGTACATGTACCAGGAAGATAGATGTCCCATGTCAGGCGAATACAGTACTGTAGACCAGGGCTAGATTGGTCATGTTCGTGGTATGCTGTGGTGGTGCATGTCTGTGTGATCTGCGACCACCATTACTGCCGGTACCACACGTTTACGGCATCGCTCCTCAGCAGTTGCTGCCGTACAAACATCGAACAAGACCAAGGAACGTGGCTCAGCCGTAGCCAGCACCCTGCCTGCTCCGCAGAAGATCGTTCCTTCTAGATCTTGTGTTTCGTACTGCACCTGTCAAATCAGCAGCGCACGATGACTGACTAGGAAGTTTTGTGCTGGCTGGCTGTAGAATTGGACATCGGAATCGGTTGGTCTCTGTATGCGTTTCTCAACGCAATCCATGTCACTGGCTCGTCGCTCGTAGGTAAGCAGTGGCTATACGTAGTCGGAGAATTTATGGCCACATGCTTGGGCGGTCTCCACCGCAGATATTCAAAACATGCTGGCGTGAAGATATCTGGATTGGCAGGCTTGACTGCAGGGCAAGTTATGGCAGTTGTAAAGCACATGATTGCTCTGGCTGATCCACGAGTGGGGGCTATTCCACACCCCGAGAAATTGTGACCTGCATGGATCGAGATTGAAAGCAGGGATGCTATCGGCTAGCACAATTGAAACCCTTGTTACTTAACCGGCGACCATGCTGATGGTGACCATCCTGCAGCTACACCGTGCTTGCTCCTGGTCATGCACGTCCATTGAAATGAAACAGGTTTGTGCGTTCTTTTCTCATCATTATTGGAGTATCAATATCGGGTACGTGTGGCGTTACTTCTAGCCTTCAGATAGTAGTTGTAAAGTACAATGAATCGGTTATCAGTGGTGGCCTTACTCCGATCGTGGCAAAGCTTGACATAAACCTCGAAACTCCGTGCTCAAACAGTGTACTGCCATAAGGCCCTCAGACTCGTGTCTCCTACATCATATCGTGTAATCGTGATTCTCGTAGCTGATTGATATTGTCGTTAACGAGCAACGTCTATGCTTTCGCGTGTGAATGGTAGTTTATCGAGACAGCATGTGGTCTGTGAAGATGGCCTCGTTAAATGCAGGATGCGGAGCTTCATTTAGGCCAAGGTTATTGACTTCATGGTTGAAAGTGTGTTGCCGAAAGAGCGAGTTCTCTGTCTAAATTGGCAATGTCAGCATTTCGATACATGAGCGGATGAGCTTCACCAACCCCGTAAGCCCACTGTTGAGCATGCCAATCCATCGGCGGGCCCCATACCCCCGAGACTGGAGTACTATTGACCGAGCTGTAACCGTCTATGTGCTCATTTGCTACGCGTTCACCAACAACGCCGTGGCCGTTTACACCATATGCCGTATACATACGCTCGTTTGAAGACACAGTGTTGTACGTAGGACTCTGCAGATTATCACTTCTCTCGAAGCTAGCCGTGGATACTGGAGGCGTGTACTGAGTCTTATAGCGCTTCATCGACTGAAGCTGAGCCTCTTTGCTAATGCTGCAATCGAGTGTTGATGGACTGTAATTACTTCCTCTAGATTTCTTGCCTTGTACCTTGAAAGGCCCATTGGCGACCGAATTATGAAGCACTCCTCCGTTAGACGCTGGCCGCTTGTAGCTTGAGGCAGTTGTGGCGTATGTGTCCTCGAAGCACAGTGAACCGGAGGCTTCTGTCGTGACCGGGCTTGCTAGGCTAGCATCCTGAATAAATGAGTGAAAGTCCTGGTTGACACTGGTCAAGTCGTCATTTGCATTGCCATCCGGATGGTTGCTCGAAGTGTCTGAGCAATGGGTTGCACGATTTTTAGATGTGCTGCCATTATAGTTTGTTTGGTCTTTCGAAATGAAGGTAGCACGTTTGCCGCGATGACTGAACAAGCCTTGCAGACCTAACGAGACAAGATCCACTTCGTCCACCTCAAGTGAGGAGATAAGGCCTCTATCTTGCAATTGATGCAGATTCTGACTTAAGCAGGCGGCAATCTCCTGTGGTAAAGCATCACTGCGAATCATTTCTAACAGGTGGTTGACATCCTTGGAGTCATTGTGCTTGAGAACCTTAAGGATACCGCTGAAAATGAATTCTCTTCGCTCGTGGAGAGCTACAGGCTTGTATGCCGTCTTTCGGCGAGCATCAAGCCTCGAGTTGAAATGACAAAATGTGTCCAGCTTACGACATGCTTCACAAGGAGACGGACGTCCCGAGCACTGCACCACTTTAGCAAACTCTCGAACAAAACGAGGCCAACGAACTCACTTTTGTTTTTCGTTTCTTGCAAGCCTCGCATGCCACTAGAGTTCTTGAGCCTCGACGCCGGGTCCTCGACGTCGACGAGGTTGGCGCACAGGAAGCGTCAGTTAATAAAGACGAAGACACCAGTGAATGATGCGAGGGTGTTGAAGGAATGCTCATGTCATCGCTGGGGTCAGGACTTGTGTGGGTGTTCATAATGGCGGATGAAGGTTCAAAGTAGAGAATAGGTGCTGTGGTTCACTTGCTTTCCGAATCGGTCGGCGCTGGGTTGGGTAATAAAGCAAGTAGCCGACAAGCACTAGGGTACACTATTCAGACCACAGATGTAGTGACCACAGACGCAAGTGGAGATCGCTTTGCTGAGGGACCGAAGGACCACCGATGTAAGTTTGCAAGTCCTTGCACTACCAAGTCTTTTTGCTGCTGCAGGTCTAGCCTCATCCGCTCCCTTCTCTTACCCTCGATCCACACCGTTCTGCCGTGGGAACTCTATGCATCTAAGACCGCCATCGAATCATTGGATGTCTTTTTCTGATTGTAAGATAATGCGCCGATCGCCACATATACGTCTCTTTCTTTTCCATCAAATTCGCCATGTTTTTTAGACCTCGGAGCTTTGCCCATGCCACATGCCGTGTTCTATCTCGTATAACAGGAACCCTGCCGTTCAGTCGCCACTGACTCTTGTTTTCTGTGCGATTGTTTGTACCTGATGAAAGAAAGTGCATTGTTGCGAACATTAGTCGCTCGCTTACATCGGGCAATTACGAGCCCTATGAACCAGCGGACGCTGGAGACGCCACCTGCACCGTTCAGGCTCTCGATAAGCTGTTGTACAGTACTCGTACTGTAGAGGTAGCAGCTGCGAGGACAGTCCTTGTATGCACGTCATTAATGCTCCTGGCAGCCGTTTGTGGGAACATTCTATCCCTTGAGTATGAGTAAGACCTTTAACTTTGTAGTCAGGAAGCTAATGGTCTTTTCACCTAGTTTTTGCTGTAAGTGTATGTCATATGGTGCAGCAGAAGTTCACAGCCTTGGCCAAAACGGTTTCTGGCCATTACCGTCGTCACTGCGGACACGCTTCGCCGCCTAGTGGGAACAGGCCGCATGTGCCGCCAACGTTACCAAAGCAGCTGTGTTGGTTTCATCTTCCGCTAGACATTAAGCATCCTCGGCAGTGGTGCGTTGAAATTGGTCACACGGAGCTCAGGAGTGTGCCTCCGTTAATGTGACCATGTGTATTTGCACCTTTCCTTCTTTTCAACAATGCTTGTTCTGTCACGCCACAAACACATACCAGACTTTGAATAACAAGTTTGCTATTTGAAGACACCATCCCAGTTGACGAAACGCTTCCTTGTTGGTAGCAAAAGTGTTCCCCAAGACTCGACTCGACTGATTTGAGTCAGGACACATGCTTGAAACTGCTCATCGATATCCTTCGCATTCGTTTACTGAGTCTGTTATACCAGGAAGTATTCATATTTTCGAATCAGATTCACAACTGCGACATTTGGGCAGCCTATACCACGAGTTCCTTGGCTGGAGCATGCTCAATCACAGCCAAGACCCAATCTAGCTCCTGCTAAGTTCTTGCAACGCTCTGAGTCTCATCTCGCCTTACTGGGCAGAACCTGAAGTTGCGGCAGATGCTGTCCACTAATCGTCGCAGTTGGTTGTGGTTATGGAGAGGCAGTACTCGATTCGTGCCCCCCCGACGCGTAGGGATAGTGATTGTGCCCGTTATCATGGCTAAGATTGCCAACAAGTCCATCCATCGCAGCATTTTCAATCTGAACACCGTCCTTGCCGGTTACGTTGAATGGTGAGTGGTGTCTGTTTGCAATTTGACCAGCAGCCTCAGTCACGCTTACTTTTATGTAGCTGCAATGGTAGATCCAAAACATTGGTAAGCTTGGAAGCCCCATCTCCATGGAGGAACGATCTATGGTCGTTATTGCTCTTAAATTTCAACGTCTTAGGACACTCTCGATGTTAACGCCCGGCACACTGATGTGCTGATCTCCCGTTCAGTCTGATCTCGCTTGGATGGTCATTTCCGGTATGGTGAACCATCGACGACATCACGTTGAGGTTAAGAGCATCGTCGCTTTTTTTTGAATCGTGTACCGCTTCCGAAAACAGGCAGTGTGCCGTGTACGGTATAGCAGGGTAGATCCTTCCCACAGCCTAGCCAGTATATGTGGCTTCGACATTTAGGACCATTCCAGAACTGAAGAGGAGTGTGCGAGACATTGTGTGCTGGGAAGGACATGTAGTTTTATGCTGAAGGCCAAAGATACGGAAACAAAAGCGGACGACAGTATATGCTGGCAGGTGCAGTATTCATATGTGATCTTGCCTCGACAAAGGCAAGTGAAACGCCTCCATGTATGTATCCGGATGTTCCACTCTCGTGAAGGTGGAAATCCGATAGGTTGGAATTCCTTTGCAAAAGCACCTGCGTCACAACCTTTACTAGTTCTGAACCTGCTTCTTTAGATGCAGTACATGTAACGTACTTTCAATTTGTCGACGAGTCTCGCTAATGCCAATAACCTGACGCTGCACTGAGGACCCCCATCGTTATGGTTGCATGGTTAAGCTGCGCGCAAACCCGCTTGTGCACCTCATCACAGGCACCTTTCTGGAATGACCTGACAAGAATATGCGCATAGGTCGTCAGCGTGGCCAAGATGATTCCAGTCAGATATGTGTCGTGCGCCTCTGGTATTTCTTCAGACACGCACGGGAGGTCATACAAATTCTGGTGTAGAAGGTGGTCTCAAAGCACAGTGGGAGGGCATGGCAACCCGGACATGTTTTCCGGAAATCTCGTGATTGGTAGGGAGCAATTCACAGCCGGTGTGACTGGTCCTCCCCGGCCTCCCGTCATGGTGTGAACATCGGAATAAAGAAGCCGTTCGAATGCTACGTCCTCGTGAAAGCTATATGTGGTTTCCAGCCTTAAGTGCTGAATTGCTTGTCGGAACATTCGTGGTTGGTAGCTTGTCATCCATGTATGCGACCCGAATTGGACAGGAGCTCCTAGCAGGGGTTATGGCTAGTGCAAGGCATTCCATTTCCGCATGAGGGTTAGGTGATATTGGCGAGGACAAAGCGAGGGGAAACGTCTCCCTGGCTGGTTTATCCGGGTTTGTTATCCATGTGGCAGCAATGCCAACGGTGGTGTGCAAGCATGCTGAATATCCCGATCGAACAGATCCCCAGAGGAGTTCCGTAGCTCGACTTTATATGTGGTTTGTTTAACATCTCTCCTAGTAGCATTGTTCACGCAGCTTAAGGTCCAGTTTCTCTTTGAATGCAAACGCAATACCGTACGGCAAGAAGTGTTCTTTCTGAGCTCGCGGAAAAAGGCATTGAGCAGTTTACTATCCGAGTTTTGAACAGGCGAGAGATACCATGGCAGAAGGACAGCTTCGGACAGCGATGACTAAGCGAGCCAGATGGCGATCGATCTAATCTCGTGAACTCTGCTACCGTTCCTGCTGCCTCATAGTCAAAGTGAATATCAAGCCAGTCAACATCGACTGATCAATCCCTTGACAGCATGGCTGCCTGGATAGCGCTGATCAAGCAAAGATTGTGTCCGAGAAACTGAACATGTTCTCCTAAGGTGGCCACTGACAGTACCTATGCAAACCTTTCTGGAATAAATTGTGTTTCTGTGCACTTGACATGGCCGGGAGTAAACCCCGAATGCATACATGTACTACAGACACCGATTAAGGTGGTGACAAAACCGAGCAGGAGGCTAACCGGATGTGGTGTTCACGGAACATACTGGTACCTAGGTACTGTAAGTAGGTACATGTACCTGTTCACTCACCATCTCGTACAAGCTCTCTGCCACTAATTGAAAGCTTGAGGTGTGTTATAACTCAAGTACTACGCAAACCAGGCACTTACATCCACTAATACTGGCTTCACTGGGAAACCTTTCCGATCTGAATAAGGCTTTTCCTCGTCGTCCTTCACACTCTTCATCATTGATGGAAAAGATCGACAATACGAGTATTTTTGTCACCGTGTTCCTAGAAGGAACGCAAAGCAAAGACTGGAGTCTCACATCGAAAGAATGATCCAGTCACGACTCTCACGATGAAGCATATCAGGCTCAAATGTGAAGTACTATCTGGGGTAAGTGAAGCGGCTTCATACCAGCTTCTCAAATTGGACGACGAAATTGCTAGCGCTCACGGCGGATGACGCAGAGTCAAGAGGTCATTCTGATGGTGTACATGATGCGTATTGTTGGGTGACTGCTGGCCGCCAATCTTGGTATCCGTAACGGACTGGGAGTATCATGTGCTATACCTTGTGCTATCGGCTAGGCTGGAGGGCTGTTTTCTTCCTTCAGGTGCCAATACCTACCACCTTGACATTTTCTCTTCGCAGGTCACGTGCAAAGACCTAGGGCCTTACCTTACAGGGTCCGAAGGGATGACCGTGGCCGAGGCTGCGAAGACGTTCAGTATTGCAGCTGCAGGCACCTTGGCTTTGGCTGTAGTGGAAACCCACTGCATGGACCCAACCAGTGGTTACCATAGTCCTCGTAATTTTTATGGTTGCTCTCTGTCTGTTGATTGTTCAGAGGCAGAGGTGGTGCGTTCACTCTGAGTGTTGGTTCGGCCTTCAAGTGTACTGATTGGTAAGGTGAACCGGAGCCAGGTGCTGGGTCCAATGTTTAAATCAGCTTGATATTGTGCTACTCCTGCAAACTGTCAAGCAGGAAACACCAACACTTCGAGAACAACCGAGCTCTCAAAGTGTCTGGATTTCTGCGACGACTGTATCCACTTTGGCAATGAGCGAGCTGTTGTGGTCACCGAGCTGACTCCATTCGTTGTATCAGCACCACCTTGAGCGTTACTGCCAGCATAAGTCTTGCAGACACAAGTTGCTTCTACTCCTCAGTCAAAGTGTCACTGGAAGGGCTGCGGAACAGGAATTCCATCGAGAAGGTTCGTCAGTCTGTTCACGCTGTGTCTAGGAACGATCAAGTGCACAAAAAGAGGGAGCCAAACACGAGCACTCATCAGTGCATACGAAGTGCTCCAGGATACCGTTTTTCCGTTCATGCCATTGTGGTCATGTGTTGTACTCCTATTCTCCAAGGCAGCTTCCTGGTTTGCAAAGAACTTCCTCGGCACACGACTCTCTTATCGACAAGGTAGAATGACAATCTCTGAAACGTTTCCTTGTAGCCATAGACAAGCGAAAGGACAGTGAGCAACAACCTGCAGGATAGAGTCAAGGATTGAACACAAATACCACGACGCCTCGAGTGGTCTCGATCTTTACGCAGCGCAATTACTTCATGTGTGTGATGGGGACCAACGAAGTACAGTACGTCAATAAGGAGTTCGAAACTTGTTGTTGAATAACTGTGGATAGCCATCTCCGCGAGATGAATGTCTGGCAAACAATGGACCAGTCGGAATGTCAGAAACGAGTCATGGAAAGCACAGACGGAGGAATGCCAGAAGCACGTGCATGCATTTCGGAGTCGCCGCTTGGCCAGGCAATGACCGTCTGGGATTCATGCAGAAGGGATCTAAACAAGCATGGTGTTAACGGTCAAGCTGACTTAAAATGGTGAGGGGCCGACCAATACTGCAAAGTCGCGTCCGTATGGGGGGATAGCGTGTGCAAAAGGCTTCATTACTCGCCGAATGAGGCAGTCGAAGGAGTGAATCAAAACACCCCCATCACGGAAGCACGAATGGAAAGGGCAGTCGCATGCTGGCTGGCGTCGGTAGCGGAACAACATACGGCCGTGGCAGGCTCGTAGCCAGTAGCAGGCCGAAGCAAGCAGGGGAAAATACAAATCAGCAGGTCTAGACGGGTCGATTAGGACAGCTTAAGCGACAAAGGTGGGGATGATCTGCAGCCCACTGACCAAGGCTTGCGGGCTCCCGGGCGTCTTCAACAGCCCATCAGAGACCCTAACAGGCTGGAGACGCACACCAGTAATTGCCGCTGTGTTTCGGCTCGAGTGACAATTTGATATTTTGTGAGCTTCAGATGTCCTCCTAGACTTGCTTCGTCTGGCGCTGCAGGGATGTGAAATGAATCTGTCAGCAAGTGCTTAACCACCCTGGTCAGATCCCAGCGCAGCGGTACAATTTATCGGCCCTCGCCTGTGCGCCAGGCTCTTTTCGCAGTTGCAGCTCCGTCATTAGCTGTGCTAATACTTTATGCTAGTCTTTAGACTCGATCTGCCACGCTTCGATAACCTCATTAACCTCCAGCCGGTCCCCATTGTCAGATCGACTTCGACTCGACTTTCCTTCCTGCTGTTATACCGTGCGAACATCATCGCAACCGTTTTACATACTGTTTCGCGCCGCTGACAACTGTACGAGGTAAGTCATGTCTGTTCAAAACCACATCCCGGTGGAGGAAGTCCTGTTCGCTCACCTCCATTCGAGGCAGTACTAGCCATGATTAGCATCCAGCGCCAGTCCCATCCCATCAATGCTGACCACTCCCGTGTATAGGTCTCGCATTTCCCTCGGCAACTTTCCGTGCTCCGTTGGCTGCGCATTCGACCCGTGAAAGAGCTGAACACGATACACAAGACAAAACACTGTGGTAGTGTATTTGGTGGGGCTCTTTGGGCTTCGCTGTAAAGATCAAGCACAACGGAAGGCCTCAATCATCTTCTGCCGCGGAGGACATACTACCCACCGGGCGCTGCGCACGTTATCAGCCAGAATAGCGATCGTGCTCATACTCGACCACACGCTTTAATTCTCTCAACGAGTTCCGGACAGCCTCTGGTTGACGGCCAGGCTCACCAACAGCAGCACTCCCAGCAGAAGCAGCCACCTCTCCCCACACCGCCATCCTCTGCTACAGATGCAGACCAGCAATCCACCGCGATGCCCAAAGATTCGTCTCAAAGAACAACTCCCAACACGATCAAGGACAGCCCGGAAGCTGACGTCGCAGCTACTGAGGTGACACCCCAATCAACGGGAAAGCCAAGGCGCGTTCGCACAGGTTGCTTGACCTGTCGGGAGCGTCACCTGAAATGCGATGAAGGCCTTCCCACATGCACAAACTGTAAAAAGTCCAGCCGCAAATGCAAGCGTGGTGTTCGCCTCAATTTTATTGACATTAGGTGTGAACAACCACCACATCTCTTACCACCGGTACATGACTGGCGAGTCACCTTCGAGGACAATTCCCGCGAGATAGCCTCCGAATATCTCGGTGGTGTCGAGAGATATTTATCTTTAGAGCCTCAACGGAAGCGCCGTAGGCTTACTGAGCCCGAACCTTCTCTCTATGACTATTCTCAGATGAACGCGCCAGTCATGCAGCAACAACAGCTACCTCAACAAGGCTATCCTCCCTATTCCGATGCCTCGAGCCTATACTCAACCACACCCAACCAGTCCTTCGAAGCTTCAAATCACGTGATATCTCAGCCGTATGTCGCTCAGCAGCGGCAGAGCTATGACCAACCCATGATGATGCACCAGGAACCAGAGCAAGCAGCCCAACCTCTAACAAGCAGAGAGGAAGTCCTCTACATGCAGGTGTTCGTTGAGGAAGTTGCTTTGTGGATGGACAGCATGGATAGGGACAAGCACTTCTCACGCCTCCTCCCATTCCAAGCACTGAAGGAGCCCATGCTGAAGTATGCCCTTCTCGCCTGTGGCGTGCGGCATCTCACACTTGTTAACCCTACATACCCTGAAGAACACGCCCTGACCTACTACGCCGAATCCAACAAACTTCTTCTTAAATCTCTACAAAATCCAAATCGTGACACAATACTTTGCGCCACGACCGCGACAGTTCTCAACGTCTACGAGGTGATGTCCGAAAAAGCCCTTCAGAGGATGAACCATATTGCAGGAGCCAGAGCCCTGATCAAAGAGTGTCGTTGGGATGGAAACTCGGCTGGCATTGGCTCAGCCTGTTTCTGGTTGAATGTTGGCCTTGAGCTCTTCTCATGCCTCCACTTTAACTGGAGTGTGGCCTGGGATCCAGATACCTGGGGTCTCGACATGTCCATGACTCCTCAATCCGTCGGTGGCAACGAAGAGGAGTGGACCCATAAAGTCCTCTGGATCTTAGCTAAAGTCACGAACTACCGCAGCTCAAATCCTCGATTCCAAGAACAAAACATGCACGCTGAACAACTCCGCTTGCAAGCCCGTCTCCAACAGTGGCTCGGCCTGAAACAGTTCTGCGATCGCTGGGACAAATGCGTACCCCCAACCATGCACCCTATGGCTGTCGTCCCGTCTTACCTCGCAAACAGTAAGTCCGCCTTCCCCGAAGTCTGGTACATCAAGCGCACAACCATCATCGGCCGCCTCTTCTGGCACACAGCCATGGTCGTACTTGCAACCGTACATCCCATGGCCAACGCGTCCAAGAATCCCCAGCTCGTCGAAGAAATGGCCCAGACACGCTTGCATCACGCCCGTCAAATCTGCGGTATGGTCAAACACGCCAAGGACCGTGGTATCGCAGCAGCTAGCATCCGCTGTCTCGCCGTCGCAGCCGAACACCTCACCGTCCGCCGCGAACAAGAAGAGGTCTTCGAAATCTTCGAACGCATCCGTGTCGAAACCGGCTTCCGAGTAGCATTCATCAATGACGAGCTCAAAGAGAAATGGGGCTGGAACGCGAATACCGCAGTAGACCGGTATGGAAATGCAACAAGCCAAAATACAGCGAATGTATTCTATCCACAGCAGCAAGGCAGTGCTGCTCCAGCGATGCCGGCTCCGTTGACCCCCCACCCGCGACAGAAGCCTCCGAGTGGGATTGTTAATCCGATGTACAAACATGCGGATTTTGGAAGTCAGAACCCGCCGTATGCGGGGAGTTATGTACCGCCCGCGCCGGGGTATCTTACACATACGCATCATGGGATGCATGCTCATGGGCATAGTGGACATGGGACGGAGAACATGTATGGATTTAGCGGCATTACGGCGCTATGAGCATGAGCATGGGGCTGGAAACTTGTTTTTGTTTGATGAAACGATAGGACCATATGGGTATTTAACGAATAGTTTATATTATACTATATATACACTGCTATGTGAGCGTTGAATGTTTTGCTGATTTACATCATATCATGACTGAAATGGATGGCTTTGAAAATGAGAGCTGATTATATAGATATGTACGTAGCTAGCTAGCTGGGTGTTCCGGATTGGATTGGTTCCTGGAACAGATGGGATGGGATGCTGATACGTAGGTATGGTAACTAACTAATTGATAAATACATGTGTGTATGTACCACGTTACCCAGTTATGCTTTTTTGGCCCTGGTTCGTGTCTTCTGGCCCGTGTTGTACTTAATGGTATCAGGTGATGTACATTGTCTATGAAGGAGGGGCGTCATTTGCCCACGTTTTTGGATACGGAGTGCCATTGTAGAACAGATGTATTATATCAGATGTTTATGTACATGGGTAGGTAGTTGTTATGTTGTATTCTACCATTACTGGTTGCCTGGTGGCTGGAGTGAGGGGTGAGAGAGATTTTGGTAGCTGTGGGTCAGTGAGTGAGAGCGGGTGGACGTATGAGTGGGTGCGTGTCGAGGTGGTTGAGGGGCATGGACACGTTGATTTGGAATTGTTAACGTTGTGTTGTTGTTGTTGTTTGCATGTAGTTTGGCTTTCGGCAGGGTAAGTTGTTGGTTCTTGGTGTTTGTATGCCTGGTTTGAGATTCATGTTTCAGGTGGGTTAGGAGTGTAGTAGTACCATTGTGGTAGACGTGACGTGTCGAGCATGGTGTATATGAGCTCCATTGAGAAAGGAAGACAGGCTTTTGGGTGGGAACGGCTGGTGTGGATTGGAAGAGCGCGAGGTTCGTAGGTAGCGTTTTATCGTCGCGAACCAGCTGATGATTAAGTTGGACGATATGGGTGTGGAACAAATAAGCCACAAAGGCCTAACAGTCCGAGCGCTCAAGAATGCTCGATAAGAAGACTGTTGGTTAGGGGAGTGAATTGCAGTCAGCGAGATTGGGTATTCGACTTTGACCGAAACGTTCACACGTGCCTCTAGGCCAGATCTAACGCTTCCTCATCATGACCTGCATGCGTGTGAGAGAACTTCGCAACACATTTTTTGTCAAATCATATCTTTCGCGAAGGTCGCTAATTGAGAGCTGGTCACTTGATACCGCCAATGTTCTTGGTGTGTTCAAAATCATATGAGCCACAGAATCCCGGTTTCAGTTCATCGTGCTTGCCGGAGGTTTATTCCTGATTCTTTCCCAAGGCCTTGACATCATTCGAGTAATGTCTCGGTTGTGACTTCGTGGAGAATTACTCGGAACAGATCAGCTTGAGATGAGATTGCCGTTTAGGCCATGTCCACACAGATTTTGTGACTTAACCAAAGACTTCTCGCTGGTAAATGTCTTGTATGCCCTCATGACGGCATAGTAGAACGTTCCAGGACAAGAGTTATGATCTTAGCTGAAAAATGGAGAACTAAACTCTCCTTCTTCTCCTCCATCATTAACGTAATCTGACATTGATCCGCCTGCTGTGCGATCCAGAGCTTCGTCGCCAACATTCATTTTGATTGTGCCTTTGAATGCCATGGAAGTTAGACCTTCACCTACTTTCTTCTCAATCCAAACATCCCATGAATCGGCGAGTGTGCCAGGAGTTTGGAATTTTGTCGGTTTCATGCACAATGTCATCGGCTCATCAACATAGAGTGGAGTGAGGTTTTTGTACTCAACAGAGCGTATCTCGAAAAGAGGCAGCTGCCGGTCCATGGCGTAACGATTCATGGTTCTTTCAAAGCACTCGAGCATTAGGAACAATGTCAGAGGTCCATGCACAAGCAAGTTAGGCGCGCCGTATACTCGTTTTGTGAACTCGGGGTCTAGGTGTATAAGGTGCGCGTTCATCGTCAGAGCGCTCCAAGCGAACAGAAGATGTCGGCTCGGGGTCAATGTATGCTGAAATTTGGGTTGATATGGAGGTTTGATGACTCTAGTTGCATGGGAGGAGAGATTAGGTGGGTCTTGCAGGAAGCAAAGAGTGTAAGTCTCTGTAAGGACCGGACTTGTCAAGGCTGTTCCTCCAACAGAATACTGGCGAAAGGCTTTCAGAATGTTGTCCTTGTTATACATTCGTAAGGGCCATCTGCCCTGGATCTTGTTCCAAATTTTGTGTATAGTTACAAATGCCTTTGCAGGGTCGCGAGAACCTTCAATTCGAAGGGTTTCCGGAACTTCAGCCATGTGCCAGATCTGTGGACTGTCAATTTCATGAAATCTTGGACTGTGCACAGTGATTGATCCGCCCGCCCACAATCTATACGGCCACTTTTCTTTACGTCCTGGCATGAAGCGAACATTTGTTCCATCAGAAAGCAAGTTCGCTGGATAGAGATTTGGGTTTCCCATGAGTAGGTGCCAGGCCAGGCTCATCCGATTTCGCACTTGATCGGTTCCCACAGAAGGCATTTTACTGTAGCGAAAACGTTGGCGTGAAAGTGTCCGGACTGGAGTCCTGACGGATTTATTCAATGGATCCTCCGGCAAAACATCTCGGATAGCACTCCAAATATACTTGAGAGGGTCGCTCCTTATATAATGGCGCTCGAGATAGCCACGTATGTAAGGGAAGAAATCAGGGTGTGTATCACTTCCACAAAATTGACGGACGGCATCGGATGTATTAATGCCCAGGGTTGTTTTTGCTGCATCGCTCACAGCTTCCTCGACGACGTTGTCTAGTTTGGTCAGGCTCACATCTAGTGCCTCGTGTCTTGACAGGTTAGCACCATACTTGTCCGAATCGCTCAGAATTCCCGCTGCAGCATTTTGGTTCGAGGCTTTAGTGACATTATGCTGTATGATAGGTCTTCTGGAAGCTGAAGCGGAGGCGTTTCCAGACGCCAGATACTTGTGACCCGATTTTGCTCTTGGCAGTTGCTGTGGTGGTTTCTGATTGTTTTGAGGATAGAAGCTCGGTGAGAGAATGAATTTTTGTGTTTTGTGGCGTACCTGAGTTCTGCCGCACAGTGGAAAGTGTTTAGAAGACACACTCGGTACGCCAGGTCGGCATTTTATCATGGTCGAGGACAGATTGCGCAAGACCATGGGAGAGAAAGACGATATAAGAATGTTGATTACTAGTAAGAAGATGAATCAATATCTGGACTAGTCACGTGATATCGTGCTATGCTGTGACGCGTGATTGTAAACATGCAACAAACAGTCCTCTACCGTAACTTGGTCACAATGAACTAATCATACCTGCATGTGCAAATACATACACGATAAGCAACATGTCAAGTCGCAGACGTATTCTGGCCGAACTTCATCAACAACAGACTACACCTTCGCGGCGAGGACTGTCAACACCTCGTGCCTTGGATGCGGTAGAACAACGGACGGTCACACGACTACGGTCAGCACGATCTGTTCGACACATTGATGCGACTATTGTCCAACCTGACTCAGCTAGAGGTATATTGCGGCGCCTAGCAAAGATCACAGCACCCACCACCAGAAGAAGAATATCTACTCCATTAAGTGAACAGCGCGGCAAGGAAAATCACCTCCCCTCGGGTGATGATGGAGATGAGGAGGACTTGAAACAACCCAAGTTGAATTTTCAGCTGGAAGATAGTGTCGAGGAGGAAGACAGCGAGATCCTCGTTGCACCTACTACTTCTGTGCTCCTTGAAGATACCGATGATGACGAAGAACAACCCACCACTACGTTTCACAATATCGACGAATTCCACGCTGATGAGAGGAGAAAATCGCGCGTGTCGTTCCTACCCCTGTCGGACCCAGCTATTCACGATGCAAATGATAATGATAGTGCAGACGGCGACAGCACGTTTCTCACCGAAAGAGGACGACGTGCTGTTAGTGAGGAACCTACAAGAATGTCAAGATATAGTTTTGGAAGCATTCGCATGAGCGAGTTTGGATCAGAGTTGGAAATCAGAAGAGAATCAGATAGACAACAGAAGCTTGCAGCTCTGGAAGCAGAGGACAAATACACAAGCGTAGAAGTTGATTTCGAAGACGATGGTGTGAATCTTGGTGGGGAGACTGAAGATCTCAGAAATGTCAGACGGTCAGCATCACCTTTCACGGATAATGAAGGAGACGGCTCCTTCCATATGCCGACCATGGACAACGACAGCTTCCAGCTCGATGCATCAGATGTCGTCAACGATGATGTCGATGCAGCGGAGCGAGCTCAACACAGAAACAAACTCCTCCTGGCAGACTCTATTCTGGCAGACGAGGAACACGATCACCTCAACAATGGAGTTGCTTCACAATCTACCATCAACAATAGACGGCGAACTTTGCTTGAATCAGCAGTGCAAGCCAAAACCCGTCCACGCCAGAAATTGAAAATGAATCGGCGTGGAAACCTGGTGCCTTCATTACCATCGTCCTTGATCAAGCGCATTGTGTATCGCTCTCAGGAGAAGGCGAAGAAGCGCAAGACCACTCTCAGCAAAGACCACATGAAGGCTTTGGAACAAGCTACAGAGTGGTTCTTCGAGCAGATAAGCGAGGACCTCGAAGCATATTCCAGCCACGGTAAACGAAGGAAGCGGATCGATGTGGACGATGTATTGTTGTTGATGCGTCGTCAACGTGTCCTTCGCAACAAAGGCGAGTTGCGACGAATGGCTAATGAATGGTTGCCCCGCGAAATGCTGAACGAGCTCGATCTTCCCAACCACCCTTAACTCACCATTCTTTACTCGTCCTCACTCTCCTCGTTATATCCGAAGGTCTCTTTCGAAGAACCATCCACAGCATGAGCGCCGTAGCGGCTGACAGCGAATACCTAATGATTGATGAGTAATGATTGGTTCGAACATGGCAGTTACTTACCATGTAACAATATACTGCACATGATTGTTCCTCAAATTGACTTCTGGCGTCCTCCCAATTGGTATGCCCTTCGCCTCTCTATTGTAACTCTCTAACAAGCTTGGCACCATTGTCTCCTCGATCCATACTGCCTCACTCCCACTCACTCTCGCCATTTGCGCCACATCAGGGAAATAGAACTTACCCTCGCTTGGCTTGTTGTCTGGGGTGAACAGATTCTTCTTCCATGGTTCTCTCAGTAGTCCCTGCACCGTAACTTCCCCAGCTGGTAAAGAGCTCGGATCGCGGTCCTTCTGGTCGCGTTGTTCCTTGCTCAGCCAGCCTCTGTTTACGAGAATTGTAGATCCATTTTCTCTTTCCAGTGGAGTGACGACGAAGAAACCATCCTTACCATCATGCGTTCGTGGACCAACAAGCATCTCTTTATCATGTCGTAGGCGTCCGGTAGCGTAGACTCTTCTATAATCGAACTCGTTGATTGCTTCTGGATCAATGCGCGGTGGTAATGGGAGTGGTGATCGAACAAGCCGGTCTTCAAACTTGGCTATCAGTCTTGTTTTCCAATCCAGCCTCTGCACCTGCCACGATCCTAATGCGAAGCCAATCAGAGGAACTGACACTAGAAGTGCTAGACCGACTTTGTTGTGTTTGCGCCTAGTAGATATGATCTGGGGTGGTGCATCGACAATGGATACGAAGTTGGGGTCATCTGCGGATTTTGCTGGGCCTTTAGGTCTGTAGGATGTTGCGTGTCGACGTGCTTGCTTCACCGGCTGACGACATGGTGGGAGACGGGGACGTGTCACCGAGAAAATGGCGTTCAACAACTGTGGATTTCGACCTGCCATGATAGCAAAGTGAAGGAAAAGAAGTTGACTTGCAATGGAAACTCGAGTTTACAGATGATCTTCATTTCCGCTCCGCTAGTGATCCACAGTTTCAACCTCAACCACCAACTCCGCTTACCATCTTCCCACAACACTTCGTCATGGCAGAAGAAAGTCTGTTCCAAGACGGCGACAATTTAAAAGTCGCCATTGGCCGCTCATTGCAAGAAAAGAAGGCCTTACTATGCTTTGTGTCCGATGATGGTGACGAAAGCACACGTTGGGAGGTCGCCCTTCTCGACGACCGGATACGAGACGAATTGCAAGCAAAGACGGTGGCTTTACGGCTAAGCGCAGGCTCGGAGCAGGCCGGGTTTCTGGCTAACGTCTGTCCCATAAACTCCATACCAGCTGTCGTTATCATCCACAATGCACAAGTCATTGCCAACTGGCAGCATGGGCAGACTACTTTCGAGGAGCTGCTCAAGCACTTGGCCGATCAATACAGCTCAAGCACCAAGGACTCAGAGCAGTTTCCTACTGCTGCTACGGGAGCAGATGTCAAAGTTCACATGGACTTATCACCTTCGGAAGGTCGAATGCGATTGCCGAATAATGCTTACGACCATTTCAGAAACCTAACAGAGCGATCGCTCGCAACTGGCATCAAAAGCAAATTGCTACTACATATGCAGCTTCGATGGCTCGAACAGATGAACATTGATGTGGTCACTGTAACGGTCCAGAGCATACGAGCTCAAATCGAGTCATTAACAGAAGCGCCTACATTGCCCGACGAAGTACAGGATCGCCTTCTGAAGACGCCAGCCTCGATGTTGAATGGTGGACGACTACCGGGTGACATGTCGCCAGCTGCTTCACAGGCACCCTCCGCGAGCTCAAGCGCACAGACAGCAAGCACACCAGCAACAGCCAGATCTACCACTCCAGCAGCAGCACTTTCACCGCCACAACAACCTGTATCTTCTCAACCGCAGCATCGACCCAATCAGCCTGCGTCGTCATCAAACCCAACAACTGCCGAACCATCCACCACCTCATCTTCCTCCTCCCAAGCCTCTCAACGCACCGACTACATCACCCGCCAGCGCACCCTCGAGCAATCCCAACGCGCCGAACGCGACCGCATAAAAGCCCAAATAGCCACCGACAAAGCCGCCCGCCGCGCAGTCGAAGCATCTCGTCTCGCCATCCAACGCCAATCCGAACTCCAAGAACTCCGCAAAGCCAACTCGACCACCGCCAATCCTCAGGCCTCCGACGTGCGACTTCAAGTCAGATTGTTCGACGGCAGCACCATACGAAACAGCTTCCCGCACGACGCGACCATAAGCCGTGATGTCAGAACGTGGATCGACGACACAGTGCGTCAGAAAGCAGCTGCTGGCGGACAAGCAGGACAGCCGTATAATCTGAAATTGATATTGACGCCGTTGCCGACTCGGACGATCGAGGCCGGCGAAGAAGATAGTGTGCTTTCGGATGTCGAGGGGATGGGCAGTAGTGCGACGATGGTGATGGTGCCTGTCAAGGGGTATGTGGAATCATATGCATCTACAGCCGGCGGTGGTGGTGTGACAGGTCTGCTTGGTTCGGCTGTTAGTGGTGGAGTTGGATTGGTAGGCACGGCTGCAGGATGGGCTGCAGGTGGACTTGGGAGGCTGATTGGTGTAGGAGGGACTGCAGCATCACAGACACAAGGTGGTGCGACTCCGGGTGCGCATGTGCAGCGTGAGAGTGCTCAGGGAGGACAACCGGTGGGTGTGGGAGCTGCGAATGTCCGAATGAGAACGCTGGCTGATCAGAGACGCGATGAAGACGATGAGAGACGGAAGCAGGGTACGCAGCTCTATAACGGCATGGGCTTGAATGTGCAGCCGCGCAAGAAGGACGACGATGAAAACACGTCCAAATAATAACTCTTCATAGCAATTCGTTCATTGCATACTAGCCAGCTACACTCCACAAGAGACTATACCTAAATCACCACTCGAATTATTCGCGATAACAACAAAACTAGTATTCTCCTGTCCCCGCCTCCTCCTCAACGACGTTGTCTTTATCCCCGAACACGTCCCACCAATGCAGTCCCCAAATCAACGTCCAAGCCATACCCCTCCACCGCCGTCCCCGCCCAAACCCGTCCCTTCCCCTCGCTATCTAACCCCTGGTCCTCCAACACCGCCCCCACAAACTCAACCCAATGCCCCCACGCCTTCTCCCTGCCCGGTCCGCCCACATTACACACAGGCCAATCAGACCCGAACATGATCCGCCGCGGTCCGAACGCTGCAAAAACAACATCCAGCCATGGTTTTGTGTGCGCTACGAGGTCTGCGATGGGTGTTGGAGAATCAGGGGGTTGGGAAGGGAGCTCGGAGAATAGGCCGGAGAGTTTGAGGTATGTTTGCTTGAAGGAGGCGAGGGTGCGGATGCTGGTTGACCAGTTTGTGAAATCTGGATGGGATGGTGTTTCTTGGGGTGTGAGGTGGAGGTTTGGTTTGCAGAGGTGGTTTATTATGATTTTTAGCGTTGAGGTAGATGGAGAGGTGGAGGAGAGGGTGTGGAGCATTTCGATTGATTCGAGGAGTTGGTGGTGGCCGCCTTGGCGGAAGTCGACTCCTAGATCGAATGTTTGAGGACCCGATTGCTCGAGGGTTTGGAGGCCTTGGATGAAAGCTGGGTTTAGTTGGGTGCTGAGGGGTTTGTCTTGGACTAAATATCTGTAGCCTTTGAGGAGGGTTTGTTGGTTGCACGATGATAATGTGGTGTTTAGGCGGGTTAGATATGTTTCGAGAGAGGCTTGGCTTGCAGGGACAGGTGCCCATGCGACTATGCCGAGGAGGAGGTTCTTGTCGGTCGATGTGTGGCCTTCACCTTCGATTGGTGTACCGGATTTGATTCGAGTGAGGAATTCAACCTCTTCGATGGCGTGATCCCATTCTGAATCTTGTAGGCCGGCAATTCGATCTGTCTCGACGAACACAAAGCCCAGGAGATTCCGGCAGGATTTTGTAGCCGCACGGTATTCATCGAGAGAGTTCTGGCAACTGAGAACATGGTCTTTGGGAAGAGTAGATGCCCAGGCTAGATCTTTCAGGTGGGAAGCAGCGTACAGGTGAATGTGAGAGTCTATTATAGGAAAATCAATCTGTTGGTCAGCAAGTGCCATCATAAAATGAGTAAGAAATGTCTTGGGTATTTGCTTTGGGCTACGAGTATCTTGTATTCAGGAAGCATGTGAAGCCTCGGTGTATTTCATCGCGAGAGTAAACAATCTCGGCCATTAATTGTTTCGACAGCCAATCTAACAGCTCCTGCAGAACAAGTAGCTAGGAGGACATCTTGGAGTTCGTAGCTAATGGTGCTTGCCAATGAAACTAGACGGTTGGTAGGAATGGGAGGAGAAAGATTTGTATCGTCGTTGGAATCGACTGCAGCCCAAACATCCTATCCCCAAGGTCCTAACGCCTGTGAATATTCAGACAATCTCTATGGGCAAGAGGCTGAAGACGTGTCTTGTGCTAGTGCCGGTGACATACCTTGCCCAGCTTACTTTGTGTGAGGATCTGACTTTCTGGTAGACTCTTTATGGATTTGGAATGTTATGCATAAGACTCCCATAACAGTTTCAGAACTACTGTACGTAAGTCTCGCATAACACGCCCGATCGGGATAACAGTTCTGTCACTATATTTAGTTCAGCCACTTTCTCGATCACTTGTGAGAGCCGAAACCAGCATCAAATAGTACACGTGTTTGTGTGTCCAGTATTGATGGCCAAGTACCTCAACAAGTGGCAGTGACCAAGCAGCTTATCTAATGAAGTGTGGCTTACTTACTAGGGCTGTGCACCTCGGACAATCGTGGCGAAGCTTAACCTCAGGCTGAACTCATGGCATACTCTAACCGACCAATGAGAATTTCCACTCAATGTGGCTAAGCCGTTTGTGACCTTCGGCTGCTGTAACAATCCGCCCAGACAGTGACGTGGGCTTCTAGCCTCTTTCCATCAACTTCAGTCAGCTGCGGCGGGGTATTGAAGAGCAGCTGAGTGTCTCCCTCCGTTTGCGCCTCAATCACCATTTCCATTTCCTTCGATTGTACCTCACCACCCTCTAGTATATAATCATCTTTGTACTTCCGACTTTCTTTTTTTTGTTGAATACCCACGACTCTATTACACTTACATACCAACTCCATCTACACACTCATAGATTCGATCAAGATGTCTGGTCCATACAACAACAACCAGTACCCCAACCAGGGCTACGGCCAGCAAGGTGGCTACGGACAAGGCTACCCGCAGCAAGGTTATGGCCAGCAAGGTGGTTACGGCGAACAATACCCCCAGCAACCGCAATACGGCCAACAGCAAGGTGGTTACCCGCCACAGAACTTCGGCCCACCTCAACGCGCTGACAGTTTTGGTCCTCCTCAACACGGTGGTTTCCAACACGGTCAAGCTGGTGGACAATACGGTGCATACGATGCTTCAAACCCACAAGGCCATGCAGGTTACTATGGCGGCTATCCCGAACAGGGTTATGGCCAGCAGCAGCCCCAACACAGTGATTCCTTCGCTCAGAATCAAGCATACCAGCAACAACTAGGTCAAGGTGGTCAGCCACAAGGTCAATACACACAAGAGCAAGCTCAAAACCACGAATTTGCCAGGCAATCCTCTGACCCGAACGCTCCGAATTACGATCAGAATGCTCCACCTATGACCGAGCAGGATCGTGGACTCCTTGGCGCTCTCGGGGGTGGTGTTGCTGGTCATCACTTCGGTGGGAAGCAAGGTCATGGATTTCTAGGAACTGTTGGTGGTGCCATTCTTGGTTCTTTCGCTGAGGATTTCATGAAGAATAAGAAGAATAGCCACTCTAGCGGCGGTAGCGCATGGGGTGGCAGTGGCAAGTGGTAAACCAGCCAACCTCTCGATGAGATGAATTGATACGCGATTTGTTGCAAAGGAACTGAAACTTCATGGTAGAGAAAGCCTGCTCATGACCGCTATGACTGCAGAAACTTATTGGGTGGTTACTTTGTTTTCAAGTTGAGAATTTCTGGCGTTATTTCCGAGGCCATAGCTTTCTATACACGAGCAATGTTTTACAAGCTCTATCTCTCTATCTCTATCCTCTATGCTTTGCTCTCCTATTAACATCGAAAACTCAATTCGTAAAACAAAACTCACATATTCAATACCAACCCAACTCACAATGCGAAGTCCAACAGGCCACGATCAAAACCCCTTTGCCGCACCCGCCTGGAATCATTTGCCAAGACCGTCTGTCTTATATCTTCGCCACGCCCCTCCCACCCAATGGCCTCAAAATACAAGCCTGCGTCTCAACAGCAACCAACCTCCCCTCCTCATCCCACAGCCTCCCCTCCCCATACGTCCTCCCGGCCGCTGCCCCAACAGTCTTCCTCTCCCTAAAATGCCACCTCCCCAAATCCACTTCTCCCGCCGGCCTAACAACCCTCAACGCAAAATCCAACGTCGAGCACGCCCCCGCATCCTCAAACATCTTGTGATCCGACACCAGCGGCAGAAAACTCAGCGCCGCATCCATAAGGAATGTTAGGCCTGCTATATTCTCCGCTTCATTTGCTAGGGGGAGTCGTGTGCGCTGCCATTCACCGCTTGATTTAGACGTTAGCGGGAGGTGGTCTTGGGTCGTGGACAGGTGTTTTGCTAGGCCCATTAGGTTTTGGCCGCTGATGCCGAGGGTCGATTGGCGTGTTTCGAAGAATGTGTTGCCGAGACCGAACATCTTTGATGATGCCAAGGCGCGTTCCGGGCTGACGTGGCCCGTGGCAGTTAAGTTTTCGAGGACCTCTTCGTATGTCGCTGTTGTGTCAGGCGCATACGGCCCACCAGTTAAGTACGGTAGCGTCGGCGGCGCGGAATACTCATACATCACTGCTGGTTCGTCGATCTGGAAATCTACAGTGACATCCATGCATGCGCGCTCCGTGACTCCGTCGTCGAGGGTCTGGTACGCTATTACACGGCGCGTGGCGAAGGTCTTGGTGTCGCGGGTGCGGGTTACGCGGCATGTTACTTTGCGGTCTATGCGTGTTGGACCGAGGAATGTGCCTAGGATGGAGTAGGCGTGGAAGATTTGGGGATTGACGGTTTTGTAGGCGGCGTGCACGGCGAGGCTGGCGGGACAGCCGCCGTAGGCTATGGGGGTTGCGTTGCCCATGCGCTGGGGGTTCACGAGGGAGATGAATGTGTCGGGAGATGTCTGTGTGAGACCGAGCTGGTCGGCAAATGTGGTTGTCATCGCGTGTGGGAAGGCTTTGGTCGTGATGTGTGGTTATGGGTTAAAGATTGGGTATGTGTAGACTGATTGGTGATGTACATAAGTATGTAGTCCAGAGAATTGCGATATATGTGTGCTATATACGTACCGTAACGAAGATATTGCACATGCCCGTTCGTATACCGGTACGGAGTCTCTGCCTTCCAGTGGTGCCAGTACAGTACGTATAGGTTTATCATCGATCTTGAGCCGAGGTACGTACCTCCCTCTAAATAACAGACACTAAAACAACATCCAACCAATGAGCAACGCTGTACTAGTATTTAAACGACTAGATCGCCGTTTAACACAAGCAGGACCAGATCTCTCTCACTTTCAAGTACAGTGGCCGCCAACATCCGGCCTTTAGTGCATAGGTACATCCTACGTAGTATTGTATTGAATTGGGTGTTTCCACTGAGTGATAAAGCTGGACAGCACAGACCAAGGACCTCGCTCTTGTGCGTACACATGTATCGTTCTATGACATTTGCTAGAGATGTCATTGTGTAATAAGCACTGCTCAGTACGTATATGTTCGTTGACATGTCTCATTCCTCTTCTGTCTTTTCAGTGCCGAGCTTTCACACTTAGATTTTGAGTACGTACGTATGACCTACAGAGTTCTAGTTGAAATCTGATTCAAATGAAATTGAAACAAGTCTGTGTCTGCTGGCCGGTCAATGCTCGCTATGAGTTAATCCCAAACTCAGCGGCTTGGTTATGTACCTGCGTATCTCAACTCAGACCTTACGTGGACATCAAGTGCTGAGACGATCATGAAAGGATCGGGCCTGCTTGACTAGGGTGTACGAAGGTCGGTGGTTTTACTACCAATACCGTCTGCTCTCGCTGCCGAGGACCAAGTATCATACGTACGTGTGCATGAAGATAGAAAGGTCTTGCATGCATTGTGGTATTCAGGAAAGTACGTAGCTGGTCGAACCCGACATGCACACCTGGTCTATGGGAGGGGAGTGGAAGGTACGTACGTACACGTATGTACGTACGTAGTACTGTAGAGCAGTGGTACTATATAGGTGTGATGGTGCACCTGCCATTTCAAGATCCGTTAGAATATACGTGGTCGTTGATTAAGCAATCGCTCAAGTCCGGAGGCAATCGCTACTGCTCATGACTCCTTCCCAGCGCTGATGTCCGGTCATCGATACGTACCTGCAATTCATGTACATCCGCCATGCACAATGAGCTGCCCACATGTACGTACAGAGCGAACTCTCAACCCAAATCAGCAACTCATCACAAGGGTTGAAACCCAATTTAATAACGTCTACAAAGCTCGTTTCGAGATAGTTGCAGTTTGGAAGTTCAGCACGTACGTTTTATACGTATTTGGTACGTAGTCTTGAGAGCTGTCTACTGACTGTACACTTCTATAAAAGCTGCTGCAAAAGCAGTGCCTGGGTATCATGAAATCATACCTGAGAATAGCAAATGCCATGCAAGTGTCCGTTCCGAGTACGTACGCAGTGTCCATTGGTATATGCATCCTCAACTTCATCAAGGCTCAACTCAAATGGTAATCACCCAAACTCCTTCAGCATATCGTCCCAATGTAAAACATCTTGAGTCTCCAGATCAACTGCGTGCAAACACACGCCATTTTTTCGCCTTCTGAACACCATGCTTGTGATAATTGTCATGTACACTGGATCATATCGTCGACGCTATCATTCATAATCGGCTTCGGGATCATCCATCGACGAAACACTTGAAGTCCGTTTTTGTACCTTCCTCGGTCGACCTTTTTGTTTTTTGGTAGGTGTCGTTGCAGCAGAGGCATTGAGCTTGCGCTTGCGTCCACCAGGTGTGGCAACCTTTGGCACAACATTACCGTGCCCATTCATCTCCACCGGTTCAATGCTTGCTAACTGCTCATCATGCGATTCGAGTCTCTCTTCTTCGTTCATTGCAAGAATAAAATCCCTGCAAATCCCAGCAGCGGCCGTGTCATTGTCGAGTCCTGCCACAATCTCATTACTTCTATTCCAGAACTTCTCACCAGTAATACCATGAATCCTAACGGGAGCCTTGTTTGTATCCTTGGCCTGTTTAGTGTCAATGACGGCTTGGCGAACGTCTAGAATACCATATTGTCGACGAAGGTACGACTTCGTTTCGATCAGAAGCAAGAGACAAGCCGCAGCAGGCGAAAGTCGCCGAAGTGCAAGGATGAGTGCAGGGTCAGTGCTTTTGACCTCAACAGTTCTTGTGACCTCACCAGTCTCGCCAAATTCAGTAACTTCCTTTTGGGCAATTAGATCTGGGTGTCGTTGCTGTAGAGACTCAATGGCTTGTGCAATCTCGGCACCACTTGTTGGATATGTCATCTCAAGCTGAAGCATCAGATGCAACAATTCATCCAGCTTCTTGTACTCGAAAAAGGCCAAGTTCTGCATAATAAATCTAGTGAAGTGGACATGGTCGATTGATACATTCACCGGCTCGGAACCTCCTGTCTCAAATGTTGTCCTGGCCACTAGCCCACTAAGAAACCGCTTGACAGACTTCGTGTTGCTTGTTGTGACAATTTCGAAACATTGGCATAACTTCGATCGACATCCCGGTTGAACAGCACCGCACGTGCTTTCGCTCACCGACTTCTGATAAGCAAAAGCTTGTTGAATAGCGGACATGTATTCTCGTTCACAGTGGGATTCATGCTGCTCGTGAAGAAGGCGTTGTGCTTGCTGACCAACAGTAGCGATTTGTGAGTTCTTGTTGGTGCCAATTGCCACGAACGACCCTAGACATTGCTTGGGATGTATCAGGCCTTGATGGCTAATGCTAGCAAGGGTCTTCGCGGCTAGCAATGCATTGTCTCCCGTCTCTGACATGGCAATGCTCGTAGTTCGCTCAACGACGTCCATCGTAATGGATGAGACGGCACTGTCCTGGTCTCTCAACCTTGCGTCTCCACCCATCTGCTTGAGACCCTGAACCTCATCTTCCTCAGCCTTGTCGGATATCTCTTTCGTGACCGCCCGCATTGCATACAGTTCTTCGAAAACTCTCAAGACGGTGGACTTGACATGAGCGTTTGTTGAATTGCTTGCTGCATCGGAAGAGTTGCAAGGTAGCTCCAGGACCTCAAAGAACGTCATTCGAACTTGTACCTTATTGAATTGTGCTGGTGAAGCCTGGCACACAGATCCTAGACTTTCAAGTGCTATTGAACGGACGTCTGGATGAGTGGACAAGGTATGTGGTATGATTGTCTTAATGAAATGAGCCGAGACGGATGGGATCTTCAAAACGGGCTCTTCCTTCGCGAACTCAGCCGCATGCTTGTTTAGATCAATGTGCTTTGCCAGAGCCCCGGCAATCCGAAGAATCCTGACCAATTGATGAGTTTGCAAGCCAGCAGACATCTGTCTGAATATAGACTTGGTGAATTTAATTAGTCGCTCGGTGTTCTGCAAAATGCTATCGATGATGGACAAGCATTTCGTCACTGTGTCAAGTTCGGAACGACGACCAAGCTTTGTAAGAGATAATATCAAATCATCTTGAATGGCCTTCAGCAAAGTTCTGTGGCTGTCTGAAAGATCGGGTAAAACGTGGTGAAAGATACCAACTGCCGATCTGAACATGAACAAGTCGAGGTCAGTCCTGAAGTCAGTCAAGTAGTTCTTTAACTTAGCTAATTGCGTGGGTGGCATGAGCCTTGGGTTCGCCTCCGCCAAAGCAGTGAGCACAAGCAGTGGAGCTTGAGTCTTTTCGGACGAGATAATCTGATCAAAGAGAGCCTGAACGAGTTTGGAGCAAAGGCGTTCATTATTGCTACCTGATTTTCTGTCAGGACGGAGGAGTGAGGTGAAGAATTTCTTGAGAACAGGAAGATATGCTTCTGGCGAAGGTGCCACACAAGCCATCAGATGAGCAGTTAGGTCTTGGATTGCAACATTAGTAGCAGCTCCACTCTCATCAGCTTGGACAAGTTTTGCAACAGGCTTGACCCAGATATCTTCGAGTGTTTGCTCAGCCAAGGCTGCAATCGCCTCTTCATGATCGTTCAGACGCTCGAGAACTTTTCGCGCAATTGCTTCTTTGACGTTGTCTCTACGGTCTTGAAGGTAGATGTCCTTCAAATGGCCAATAGCTCGTTTTGACACGCCTACTTTCTCATCTGCCGCGCATTCAAGAAGCCGTCTGATGGCTTTGGACTCTAATCCTTTTCGGGGCACGATGAAGCGAGCAATCAGTGACAAAGCTGAATCACGGACCATGGCCGAGTCATCAGAAGCACAACGGAAGATATCATCAGCTATTGTTGCATCTCGGTCCAGCATTGAGGGATCTACCTCTAGAATACCCGCAACACTCTTCAGACTTCGACTTCGGACTTGTGCTTGGTCGCTCGAAAAAGAAGATGAAAGAGTTTTAACGATGTCTTGAAGGCGTCGACAAAAGGACAAATTTAGAACGCATAGTAGGTACGCCACTTTGGCTTGTTCTTCCGATGGTCGTTCTCCCATTCTCTGGGCATCTGAATCAGCAGTTGTTATGAGCTCAAGCACAGCTGCAGTGATTTCTTCTAGCTGGTCTCGGAATTGCTGGCCATTCGGACTATTGAGGGTAAAGGAAATTAATTTGCCGAAGTGAACAACGAAATAGCTTCGAGCACTTTGAAGTTGCAGAGCCGTCGATTGAGCGAATTTTTCCAGATATGCTGCCGCCAGTGCAAATGGTCCCTGTGCAGCGACAAGGTCCTGACCTGCAATAGTGGCATGCTGCAGATACATATCACCGAGCCTGATGAGCTCCATAGTGATCTTGGAGTTTTCGGGTTGGTTATGTTTTTTGATCAATGAGACAGCATGCAGCACCGAGGCTCGAAGATTGGAGATGGCAGAGCCCATGACTCCGAGAGACTCGAGCGCCATGTTCTTGATCGATGCAGCTTTCTCATTCTTAGCCAAGTCCAAGAACCGGGCGGCAAAATAGCGAAGTAATATCTCGGCGGATGGCCAGTCATAACTTGGTAGAACAGTAACGAGATCCTCAACGAGGAGATCAAGAATGCCCCGATAAGGCGAATCTCCACTTTTCGTCGTGCCAGATGCCTTTGCTACCAGAAATGCAACGATGTCTTGTGCACTTTTTGCTGCAGCGCTGTAGAGTTGATCAACCTTGCCGTTGAGCTTCTCAAGAAGGTCCAGGTTGTTATGAGCGTCCTCCTGGTCGTCCTCATTGGAAGCATCAATCTCGTCTACCATTTCCTCGTCATCGGAGTTGTGTGCTGCCTTGCGTCTGGCGCTAGCTCGTCCTTTTCTGACTGACAGGGCAGGACTTTGCATGGCTGTAGTCTGTACCAGCTGCATGAAGAGAGCTGAGATAAGCTGTATGCTCTTTCCATCACCAAGTCGAAACTGTCGAGCACTTCGACTGTTTGATGGGAGCTTGTCGAGAGAGCTCAGAATCTCGTCCAGAATCACTTTGCGCTCGTTTGGAAAACGTGCATAGATTCTAGAGAGTGCAGCCATAGAGCTTTTGCGGAATTTCTCATACACTTGTAAACCAAGCACAGAGTTTTTCTCACTGGTACCATTTTGCACGAATATGAGCCGAGCAGCCAAAAATTCAATTGTGTTGATGCAAGCATCACCACCTTTGACATCGATACACACCGTTGTCATCAGATCGAGCAGCTTCCGACAAGATTCGAGCAATTGCTTTAGATCCTCCCGCATCATACTTGCTTGCTGAAAAGCAGAACTGTCCAGTGTGTCTGGACGAGCCTCAACGGCTGGCGTGATACAATTGTCGAGGACATTCTCGAGCATATGAGACATATAACTGAGCATCTCATTAGACAGCAATTCTTCTTTCTGTGGGTTGCCGATAACAGTGTATGCAAAGACAATCGCACAGCAGACGCTATTGTTCACCCTTGCGATTTTCTCGTTGCACTGGCCTTGTTCCTCACCCGGAGCATAAGTCGAGATCATAACGTTGATAGTCTTTCCTGTTTCAATTGATGGTTCGCAGAGTTCTTGCAAACGACGTAAATGGTCGACGTGAACATCTTGAAGTCTGTGCAGACCGGAAAGCTTCTTCATGCTTGTCCTCAATCGATCCAGAGTACGCATGTTTAGGCTGAGACCACCGTCCGCTTCGTTCTCAAATGTCTTGAAGAATTCTATACTCTTTGGGTTGAGGATGATACCTCCGGAGCCGTCGATTAGATCTTGGGCCTCAAAAATCTCACCGAGTAAATCCTGAAATTCTTGAAGCGCACTATCAGAAAGCTGTTTCTGCGAACGAGCCTGCAGCAGCTCCTCCCGATCATGACTGGTTTTCCTGCGCTTAGGAGAGCCATCAATCACCACATAATCTTCTTTCTTGTACTCTGGCGGAGGTGGTGGGACCTTAACCACTATGGCGGCTTGCTTTGGCTTCGTCTCAGAGTATATCTTCGAAATCTGCTGCTCATGCATGTTTGCTCGTGCTTCTGGGTACTTGAATTGTGTTTGTACTGGAGCTGCTTTCGGAGTAGATTTCACTGCTTCGGTCTGACGGGAGCCCTGCGAAGGAGTAGGCGAAGGAAACCGATAGTTGATGTTCGTCTTGTTGAGGAGGTCTCTAGCGAGCTTGCTCAAGCCAAGTTCGGCCAGAAACTTCTCCTGCTGTTCGGCATTTGACTGAATGGACCGACTAGGTGGTCTTTTGAAGTTGCTGTAGATCGGTCAGTTGGACCGTACACAGAAGAAGGCGTAGAAGTGATGCCTACATGACACCAGTCGATGTTGCTTCCTTGTTGAGCAGAACGGCAAGATGGTTGGTCACTTGAGCCACACTTTGTTCTTGAATAATGGATTGCGCATCTTTTCGTTCTGTGGCTTTCGAGATCTTCCCGCTTTCTCGCGCCCTCGTGACTCCGGGAAAAGGTATGCGATCTAACGACTCATTAACCTTCAGGTCACCAATGTTTTAAACTTGACCGACCGTGGACGGGTAGCAAACATGCTGTAAAAGGCGTAAATTGTAGAGCCCTATCTGCAGAAAGAGTGGTCATGGTGGAGACTTGTTGTTTTGAGGATGATGGAGGTGGAGGTACATTGACCATGGTGTGAGGTCGTGCAGATTGCATGTTGAAGAGGTATACGGGCGGATCCTGGATCGTTGGGCCCCATGTGAAGTGAGAATGGGTGACTGTAATAAAATCATTGAAGGTGTGCTCGCGTGGTTCTGTTCGTGGCTGTCAATCAATGAAAGTACATGTATCTAGCAATTGCACTTTCCCAGGACTTTGATTGTATTGACTCGGAGCACTTCCCTCTGGGTTCCGGCGATTAGCCGATGTCGAGTGCAGACGCGGATCACGCATGGCAGATCGCGTGCCTGGCACTAGTGGCTGCAGGTGATCGACAACTTGAACCGAAACTGCGTTAAATCTCAAAAATTTGGCTGAGTTGCTTACTCCGCTGAAGAACGGTCGAGCTCAAATACTGTCGCTGCCAGAACACATTGCCCAGGAACGTCGCCAGGATGGTCGCGATTGGTAGTATGTTATTCTGCGACCACTGCGGTTCGCTTATGCCACGTACTACCGGTACAACACAGGGACAGCTCATCAAATGTGAAGACTGCTCATTACACACAAAAGACACGTCCGACAAGGTCATTGTTTCTACCTCGAAACCAAGTGCGTTCCCATCGGCATTGAGGTCGAAGCATAATGATGTTCAGAACATCAATACCGAAGAATTGCAAGTCGAATCTATTGCATCGGTGGAATGCCCAGAGTGCGGCGCGAAAGAAATGTTCTACCATACGAAGCAGTTAAGAAGTGCTGATGAGGGTTCGACAGTTTTCTACAGATGTGGTGAATGCGGGCATAAGTACAACACAAATAATTGAGGATTGCGAGGTCAGGTTCAGTTTGTTTGTCCTAATTATGCTGAGGCAGCGACCTCGGGTATCATAGCATATTCCATATTCCCATTCTTCTCATATTCGGCCATGTCTAGGGCGACAATGACGCTCTCACGAACAACCTGCTCTGAATCTTCGAGAAAAGCCCTTAGCTGCTCTTCGACACCTGGCTCTTCACCTAAGCTGCCCAGTGCCTCAGCGGCTTCGTGTCGGACCATGCTTTCTTCACTCTTATCGCCAAGAACTTTCAGAAGAGCAGGTATGGATGCAGGATGAGAGAGTTGGCCAAAGACGAAAGCAATCTCGTGTCGGAACAGTGCAGATTTATCCACGAACCCGGCAGCAAGAGCTTGCACAGCAGGTTCAGCTGTTAGTGCGTCCGGTGGCGATGCAAGGTCTCGAAGAGCGAACATGGCGCGATATCGTGCAAAGAGCGGTTTGGATGTATCAAGGAGGGCGGCTCGAAGCTGAGGAATGGAGGGGCTTGATGTTGAGGCTGCAGGTGGTGCAGGGTCTATCGAGGCGAAATCGCTCTGCTTGAGTTTCTCGGATTTGCTATTTTCAGAAAGCTGCCAATTTATTCGATCAATGGCGATTTCGCAAGTTTCTCTTACAACTGTCTGTTCGTTTGGATCGTCTCTCATCTTCTCCATTATGTTCAGGCTTCCTGCATCACCCAGAGCGCCTAAGGCCTCTGCAGATTCATGTCGCACCATTGAATCCTCACTGTAGTCCTCCAACACTGCTCGTAAGAATGGTATGGCCTCGGAGTTGCGCGTTTGACCTAGACAGTATGCCAATTCATGTTTGAGGAGGGCCGATGGTGACGAGAATGCAGCCGCGATGGCTTCAATAGCAGCTGTCGCTTGTGGGCTGGCTTCTTGGGAAGCGAGATGTTTGAGAGAGAAAAGTGCTCGAAATCGTCGTGCTAGCGGTACGTTTTCTGATGTGATGGCCTTGCGTAAAGCTGCGACTGTACTATCGCTGGTTGATGTCGAATCAGCGACCGGAGACATCTTCGTCGAATATTGGATTCCCTTGTATCAATGCTTGAGACTTGCGAATTTCACAGATACTGTGAGTATGGGCTATGAAAAGCAAAAAGGCCAACCTTGATCTGCCTGCGCTTTTTCAATGGATCTCATCGACTTTTCGGTTGCGGGGATCCGCTGGCAGTATCTTATCTTAGCGTAAATCAGCAGACAAACGAAACAAATTTTAATCACTAGCAATCCGAAAGTCTCAAGGCTTCCTACAATTACTTCGAGTTGTAACACATCGGCTTCTACACACCTCACCAAATATTCATCTAGCACATTATCCACTCAACCCAAGGCTGCACATAGTCCATCTCAAGGAAATCTCCAGTAACAACCGCAATCATGACGGCAATGATTCACGAGCTCGAATCAGCTTGGCATGTCGACCAAGCTTGTATGTCCGAAGACGAGCGCGTCGTCGTCATCCGCTTTGGCAATCCCGCAAAGTCCAAGGTCATGGAACAGGATGAAATTCTTTACAAGATCGCCGACAAGGTTCGTAATTTCGCAGTCATCTATACTTGCAACAACGACAATGTGAGGGATTTCAATCAAATGTATGAACTCTACGACGAGATGACAGTCATGTTTTTCTGGCGCAATAAACACATGATGTGTGATTTTGGAACGGGTAACAACAACAAGTTAAATTTTGTCATCAACGATAAGCAAGAATTGATCGATATTGTCGAGGTCATCTATCGAGGCGCGAAGAAAGGGAGAGGTTTAGTCAATTCGCCGAAGGACTATTCGACACGATACAAATACTGAAAATCGATTTCGAAACATTAACGCCGTTTGACGGAACGAAGGCCAGAGCAGCACTAATTGGCACGAAGTCTAACAGGGCAAATACGAAACGATTGTGATGCTGTTTTGGAGAGTGGATACCGGGCGGCGTTCGAAATACCTCTCAAGGGTTGGTCTCACCACGTCAAATCAATATCATGCTGTTCTACTTGCTGACACCTCCATACCAGTCCGTTCTTGTGTCCAATCTGTCTTGTGAGTCACACCACCTTGACCACCATGCTAATGAACGCCCGTGCGTGTGCTTCCCTTCCTTCCGGCTTTTGCGCTGGTTCACCTTTCCGCCATTGACCTGAGATCTTGATCGTCGAAAAGCTGCACCAAATTGCCGTCGCAAATTTCGATATCAGTCGTGTGCTCACGAGTTCGACCTTATGCTGCTACCATCCTAGCAGGAACGTACCCCAGTGCATCACACCTAATCTGTTGTTTCAATCCATGCTGCGGCTATGTGGTCTTATCATATTTTGTTCTGGATTCTCCCACTAGTCTCTGTCTGGGGACACGAAGAGAGGTATTGATATCCTGACTTCGATGGTATAGTACTTGGTGATTTTGAAAAGTGAAGGGGACTCTCCACATTAGCGCAGAATTATGCTTAGCACAGCACAAATTAAGATAAATTCGAGATATGATTGGTAAGCTAGGCTTGATTTGTGATCCATAAGCACAAAGCCGTGAGCACAAATGTGAAATATTCTATTAGCCATGATAGATGTACAATAGATTCGAGGAGAGTCTCCCTTACTTTTCAAACTTACCAAGTATGCTTGGGTAATTAGTCAGATTGTATTTGTCTTTGTGATCACTTATGTCGGGCCATCTATTAGTATTACACGGTATACAGCCTCATACGTGTGACTGCCACTACAATGGTAAGGTGAGAATACAATTACAACCATCTTCCACCGCACTCTGAACCGTCCGTTGAAACACAGAAAGGACTCTGCTGCTTCTCAATAGCCCTTGTCAACGAGCGTGCAATAGCGTACGTACAACTCAACAACAATGGCAATCCAAAGAACCGTCCTTCAAACCATTCCCATCCCCGAGCTTCCTGGCTGGGAGTCTCGTCTGGTTCTCCTAGAATACCCACCAGGTTTTTCCGCACCAATTCACGATCATCCTGTATCCGCGACTGGGTTCGTGCTACAAGGAAAAGTTATCTCACAGTGGCAAGGCGGTGTAGACGAGACATACTCTAGTGGTGATAGCTTCATTGATCATGGGGAAAGAACTCACATCAGGAGTGAGAATGCAAACAGGACCGAGCCACTGAAGATGCTTATGTCATATGTCATCAAAGCTGGAGAGCCTAACGTGAGGATGAAGTAACGGAGCGATGAGATCTACATTTCGATGGACTCCAACAAGTATTCTTACTAATACGTATCTAAGTGACTTCTGCTACAGTTACTTAGTAGGGCTTCATGCTTTGTATTGCTAGGCCTTGTCTCAAGCTCGTGAGGGAAAATACTATCTGTGGTTGCTAGTAGCAATAGGGTTGAATAGACAGTGCTCTTATGATTTGGTTCGAAGGTTGTACAAGATGATCGACCTAAAGTATGGTGATAGTCAAGGGCACTAGTAGTAGTTGCGGAACTACATACTATTACTTGAGTTACTTGCAGTCTGTACTCCTTTCGAGAATAGGAATGAACGTAGTTGGACTATAGACCACCTCTATTCGAGCAACGTCTTATCACACATATAGCCTGGCCCTTCCCTATACGTGTTACCTAACGGCACGTTATCACAGCTGCCGGCGCAAAGCACATCGGACGTGTACTCGAGAGCATGGTGGCTTACCCGCTCATGGGTTAATGAATGACTCCGCTTAATAGGGATTGTCGAGTCACAAGAGATTGGTGTAAAGTAGCTATAGAAACGGCGGTACAGTGTGAAATCAATAAAAAGAGCATAGTACAGATTTTGAACGGCCTGTCCTGGCCATCCTCTCAACACCAAGTCCTTCACCACTCCCTCATTTCCGCTCCGAAGCAACCACACCACACTCATCTATAACTAACCGTCATAACTGCTAAACCCAGACCACATAAAACACAGAATACAATGGAAGACGACTCCTTCGCCGCTGCCGCCAACGACGACGCAACAACAACCACAATTCCTCACAACCCACTCCTAAACCTCACAAACAACACATCAAGCAGCATAACACCTTCAGAACAAGATGTTCTAGACGAATACACCCGTCTGCTAAATAACATGAATCAGGTAAGCCACCAACACAAACCCCTACACATTGCAGTATACTACCACAGCCTCAACCGCAACGCTCTACAACACACAGCCCATCCACAACACACCCCCCCCACACCGTCCGCTCCACTCCCCTTACAACCTCCATCCTCAACGCACTTGGCATATCACCTCCCTCCAACCCTTCCTTCCTTCCTTACTTACCCACTCACTCTATCTAGCTAGCATCCACCCTGCAAACCCTCTCCACAGGCCCCATAACCCTCGAAATAGCAGAGAGCCTGCGACTCCTGGAGCGCAAAGTCGCGTCCGTGTACACGCTCATGAAGGCTAGTGTGTATAGTATTGTGTTGCAGCAGGGACAGGTTGATTCTACGGTTTTGGATGTCAGTGGGATTACGGAGCGGTGAATGCGGGGTGGGATTGTAGGGACGGGGTTCATTTGTTGGCGTTGCGGTTGGGGATGGGGTGGGGAGTGTTGATGATTGTGGTTGTGGGATTGGGGAGTGGGGGGCTGGAGGTGGATGCGTAAGGGGGCTGGGGGAGGGTAAGGGTGGGTGGCGTTTGATGGGAGTTATAAAAAGAACTGGTCCATGGCTGGCAATGTGATTGTTACGAGGGTGTTTAGTGGGACATTGCTAACAAGGAAGGAGTCGTGTGGTTATTAGATGGTGTATGCAGTGAGCTGGGCAGTGGAACAGCAAGCTTTTAAAAAATGGCCGTGCCGGACACGAAGCACCGGGAGCGTTCAATGGCAAGGCTGATCATGACCGTTGTCTCTATCCTCAAACAGCATAGGAGATATGACAAGCGCGCTGCAGCAGGCATCCATTCAAGTACAGGTTTTGTACACAGATATATACACAATTACTGAATGCCAACTATACATTACCAGCATAGTACACCTTCCTTACATCAACCAACTTCTTCCCACGTCCTTTTGCGATCTCTTCGGGATCTTTTTGACTGATCAGAGCTTGATAAGCAGCTTTGACAGTATTCATCGGATTGCGGGCACGTGTGACTCTTGCAGCCATATCACTGATGCCGGCGCATCGGCACATATCCCAAATATACTGTTGGCAACGAAGGCCAAAACCTGGATTAGAAGTCAGTACAAGTTCATTGATACGAACAGATTGCCTCACCTGGAGGTCTGGCATAAAGTTCCAGCTCTGTAGCGCCAGACTTGCCCTTGATATCTCCAAAAATGGTTCGATTTTCATACCGCAATACAGGCTGCATGTTTCGAATAGCTCGATACTGACTTTGTAGCAGAGCCTCCGGGCTCGCTTCAGACTTTCCTTCTCCTATGCCTAGAAGACCGTTACCATTTCCTGCTATGCTTAACCAATATTGTTTCTGAATCTTTCCCAGTCTTGTCTGATTAACGACTCTATGTTGAATGATGCTCCTGACTTTCAGAGCCCTCAGCTGTCTCCTATCAAGGCCAGTCATCTGCATCAATCTCACAAGTGCCGGACTGATCTCATCCTCTTGACCTCTCTCACCAGGCTTTTCATCACGTTTTTTCCCCGATGCATCAGGCTTTTTCTTCTCTCGTGGCGGCTGTCCGTTCTTGCCCATAAGTGGAAGAGCAGGCGCCTGAGCGCTCCTTGGGTTCTTCTCTGCTTCCTCTCTCCCGACTGTCAATCGTGTGTTCTGGTAGAAATTCTCCCAAGCCTGCTCGGCGGCTTTATCGTCAGCAGGCATGTTCTGCATAAACTGGTAGATTTCATCATTGAACTCTTCTTCGGTTTTGAGACGGGATGTTTCATCGATATTGGACCAAGGAGCTTGCACTGGTTTATCAACGACAGGGTCAATCTCGGTAAAATCATCGTAGTAGGAAGTCGTCCATGGTTGACCGTTGCGATGGCCAGTGTTCTGATTTAGGATGTCACTGTTGGTTTCTTCGGCGGCACGAATTGCTGCTGCTTGAGCAGGTGTGAAGTTGGTTTTTATTTCTTCATCAGTGAGTTTGCGCGATTGTGTATATTGCTGAGGAAGGTCGTCATCCCCAGCTTTGGGTTTGTTCTGAAAGCGGATAGGAGAAGCGTGAATGTCACGGCGTAGAACAGGTTTTCGTTTGGCTACTTGTCTAAAGGAGCAGAACAGACATCTCGAAGTGCGTGAAACACTCATGTTTGACTCCGAGATGGCTTTCGTACGTGAATCTGAGATAAAAATGCTGGATGCGCTGCCAGATGCTCTACGAACTTTCTGGGAACTAATCGAGGTTAGCACATTGTATAGGAAGGATCCACCATACGTTCACGTGACAGATATTCTACCTTTTGTGCCTGGCTGCCTGGGCACATTCCAACTTGTTCAGACTCGATCCTTCAATTCACGGTGAAAACTGTCAAAATTGACGACATGATGTGATTTTTGTGTGCGGGCTTTCATGCCCCTTCTGTAGCAATTGGGATTTTCTGACAATAGCTAGCACAGTAATGCTAAATGTATTCTACCTGGCCTTTATGATCATATGTCCACTTTTTCTACCACAACACAGCCCACCATTGAATAGTTATATATATGGTGCTGAATCTGAATCAGGTATCTGAGAGTTACCAAGATGGATGAGGCTTCACCATTTCTCATTGGTCACCATGACTCGAAAAGAAATGTACCTTTATCAGCGAGTCTAGTTCAGCAAGGTCGTGCCGCAAATGTGAGTCCTCTGTACCTGTTATTCGAGTGAGCGCTAATGGTAGTAGTATGATATGCTCACCTTCCCCATAACAACGCCTCATTTTCATTCAAAAGTGTTATCAAGACTTTCATCAACCTTTGCCGAACTATCAAGTAACAACGAAGACATAACACGGTCAAGGAATGCTTCACCACTAGTCATAGATCCGCTTAGCCCCTCCGATACTCATCTGACGCCAGACGATTCAATCAACTCAATCATTGGAGTCACAAGCTCATGGATAGATCTCGCCTCACCAGATCCTATCATAGCTGATGTCTCAAGGCAGGTCCTTAAATTGGAGTTGGCATATGCTGCTTTTTGTGGTGTAAGCTACATTGTTATACATGGTCCGAGTACGAACAACATTGCCGACATTGAATCCTATGGTCGAGCGATTTTGGATGGTCTTAGTCAGGGCCCATATATGCAGATCTATATTTGGATAGACGCTTCTGCTCATGGACACGACCCTTTATCCGAGCAATTGGGTAACCTTGCGGGCTTTGCGCGTAGGGATTACGTGTACAACTTGGACACGAGCGGCAAGAATATCGATCCTTTCCATGCTTGGCAGGTGTGGGACGAAGTGAGAACAATATGCAAGTACTCTACACGGTTGTTTGTAGCCTTGGCATTGCCATCCGAACTTCCAGCACCGGCAGTCCTAAATCGATGGTACTCAGAGCCAGTACGGATATTGATACTAAGTGGTACGACATTCAAAGATAACGCTAAGGGCTATCCTTCACTTACGAGTGAGCATCAGCAATACATACTGCGCTTGATGAAGTCGAGAACGGCCCCCTGGCTCATCATCTCTGATGCTTCAACCTTGAAGAACACTTCCAACGAGCCTGGTAACATTCAGAGTGGAACTTTTCCCACGCTTGGTGAAGCAAAACACATGTCAATTCAGGAAGACCCCCATATCCTATATGTGCGCAACTTACAGAAGAAGCAAACACCTCTAACGGCAGTAGACCGTTTCGGCGCAGGCTACCAGGACTACCTACAAGCACCTCTTCAACCCTTGACGGTCAACCTGGAGAGCATTACCTACGAGGTATTCGAGAAAGACCCAATTAAATACGAATGGTATGAAAAAGCAACAGCAAGAGCCCTCCATGACTGGATCGAACAGGGCAAGCCAACATCTAATCCTGATGGACGTGTTGTAGTGGCGGTTGTTGGTGCAGGTCGTGGTCCCCTCGTAAGCCGTGCCATCAAAGCTGCGGAAGACGTTGGAGTTGAAATAGACATGTGGGCACTAGAAAAGAATCCGAACGCTTTTGTTCTCCTTCAACGTCACAACGAAACGAGATGGGCTCAACAAGTAAGTCTTGTCAAATCTGACATGCGCACTTGGCTCGGTCCTCAAACCAACAACGACCTCTCCTCAGTCCGCAAAACATATAACGTCGACCCAGAGGAAATCGAAAACAATACCAACCGTGAAAAGTCGCAGAGTCTTGAAAAGGTCGGTAGTTACGATACTGGTTCAAGCTACAGATTACCGCAAATACACCGCTACAAAATCGACATTCTAATCTCAGAGCTCTTGGGTTCTTTCGCCGATAACGAACTCTCTCCAGAATGCCTTGACGGTGTTCAACACCTCCTCAATCCAACTCATGGTATATCTATACCAGCCTCCTACACCGCACACTTTACACCTATAGCAGCTCCAAAATTACATGCTGATATCTCCTTGTCCATGGTCAATGTCAATCCCACAGCAGCAGAGCTACCATACGTTGTAATGCTTGATGCAATTGACTTTCTCAGCACAACAACATCTCGCGAAACATTGGATAAGACGATGCACAACTCAACCAAACCAAAATCCTTTGCTAATCTCTTTTCTAACTCCTCGAGCACCAGCCGGCAAAGCTCAGCATCAGCTGCATCTACATCCAAGTCCTCATCTAAAGATCCTCAACCTCTACCAATAATTCACACAGCTTGGTCTTTCCATCATCCTAATACCGCCTTACCAGCAGCACTGTCCGCCTCAACTAGTCCTTCAAACTCACATAACGCTCGTCATACGAAAATCACATTTCCAATCCCACATCAAGGGACGTGTCACGGTCTAGCCGGTTATTTCGAGACGATTTTATATCCGGGTGTCGAGCTGTCAACAAACCCGCTGACGATGGAGGAAAAGAGTGCAGGAATGATAAGTTGGTTCCCAATATTCTTCCCTTTCAAAAATCCATTATTCCTACCACAAAATGGGGTCGTTGATGTGAGTATGTGGAGGCAAACGGATGACAGAAAAGTATGGTATGAATGGATGGCTGAAGTATATGCTATGATTAACAGTGCAGATGGGACAAGCAAGAAAATTAAAGTCGGAAGCACAGACTTACACAGTAGTGAAAAGGAGGCATGTTTGATGTAACCTTCGCAGCCTCATATTCGATAAATGGTTAAATACCTCAAGCGATCAAAAAAGAATCAGGCTAGCGATTTTGAGCGCAACCCAGAGAGCAGACACAGGCACCATGTTTCTTTACCCGTCCAAATCTTATAACTTACATCCGATACAACCCAATCGCTCAGCCCTGCTCCTGTCACCACTCCCCAAAATGCTTCGACAGAACTCCACTCTCAATACCCGAGCCTCACAATTACTTCACACCCACCTCTCTGCCCCTTCTCCATCCCGCTCCCCAACTGCCTAACTCTCACTGCAAACGAAGAGTCCAATCCAAGGTATATCATTTCCACCACAACTTTTTACTTCCAGAATTGCCACCAATCATCCTGTCTTGAAGCGATGGTGAAGCCGCCAGGGCCGCCCACACTCGCACCAGGAATCTCTTGCATTGGCAGTAATGTACATTGCAAACCGGACCTGTGGAAAAACAAGGGGATGGGTTTGGTTGGCAGTTCGAACGTCATTTCTATTATTTTTTTTGGATCTTTTTCGAAAGTTTTTAGAAGAACTTCCAGCACTTGAACTGGTTACTGAACTGTTTGTGCGTGAAGCGAATCTACACCGCACCTGTATGGTATTTGATGTCAGTTACTCATCGACCTTAAGTCAGAAGGTTGTGTCCTCAGCTCATATGCTCGGCTGTCACTCAAATGCCTGCAAGCAGCCATGCACCCCCCTGATGTCTTTCACCTCCGGAACTCCAATCGCACTTTATGGACAACCGGACTCGAAACGTTTGTTGGGTCTTAGGTTGTTTTCTCTCAAACTGGTGTCAGCTAGTCAATAACAGGTTGAGTCTTGCACTAAGTTACAGTGCATCACTGAAGTTGCGATCCGTGGATGAAGGATTGGTACCTGCATCCTTCCTTGCCAGTCTACTCAGGTTGCGGGACTACATTTGAACATACTCCGTGGGAGTGTTGTCCATACTACTTGACCTGACCGAGCACAGGTGGTTAACATTTATCTACCTCTGCCAGCACGTGTATCTCAGATATCACGATACATGTACAACCTACTATATAGACATGCTCAGCCAACCCCGTCCAAAAATCAGTCTTTTAACCCCTCCAAATTAACAGCTGTCTTCAACCCCTCCCGTCCCTCCTTCAACCACCCCAAAATATTCTCCATAGCCAGTCTCTCAAACCCAGCCTTCGTATCAACCGTCCCACCCGCATTATGCGCCGTCAAGCTCACATTCCTCATCCCCAACAGCTCCGGATGAACATTCGGTTCATCCTCAAACACATCCAATCCCGCACTACTCAACTTCCCACTCTTCAACGCCTCCACCAGCGCACCTTCATCAACTAATTTCCCCCTCGCAATATTCACAAACCTCCCTCCCGTTTTAAATTTGCCCAACAACTTCCTAGTAACGATCTTCCTATCACCCACCAACGGCGTCGCCAACACCACACAATCAGCCTCAGCAACCAGACTCTCCACACTCGAGACATACTCAGCCCCAACAGCCCTCTCCATCTCCTCATCTTTCCTAACAGTATCAAAATACCTAACGCTCATCCCCAACGCCCCCCTGACCTTCTCCGCAATCCTGTACCCAATCCTTCCCAACCCAATAATCCCCAACACCAATCCCTTAGGATTCCGCGCCTCCCGTCCAACATTCGCATGCGCATCCATCCACTCCTCCGGCACACCACTCCTCGCCGCGGTGCTCGACCACACAAGACTCCGAAAACAGCCGATGATATGCCACAGCGCCATGTCCGCTACGCTCTCTGTACACGCGGGCGCGCCGTTGCAGTATATTATGCCCCGTGCAGCCATGGCGGATGTGTCGACCCAATCGTACCCGGCGCCCGCGCTGGCGGAGATCTTACACGACGACGGTAGTAAATCTATTAGCTCTGAGTTCCAGGGAGCCATTTCGTTGCCTGTGTCCCAGAATGGGCGGAATATGGCGGTAAATTGGCCCCATTTTTGCTCTTTGAGGGATTGGATGAAGGTCTGGCGGGAGCGTTCTTCGGTCGAGGGGCGGATGATTGTGAAGTGGGAACTGTTGAAGTGTGATTTCTCGAGATCTTGGTTGTAGTGGATTGGGTCGCCTAGGTGCAGGATTATAGGCTTGGTGGTACTGGTGGTCATGGTTGGTGTAAAGGTGTGTGGTGGTGTGGTGAGTTGATCACTTATTTGCTTACGTACTCAACTCCGAACCTGTGGTTCTTAGAACTGTTCTTGCACTACGGAGATAGTTATATGTACAGACACACATATGGATCTCTGAATGACAAGAACGGAAGCTTAAATGACAGCGAAGCACAATACGATGTTACATGTACATACTAGGCAGTGTAGTGGTATAAACCGTTTATGTACTCCGATAATAGCCGATATGTACAGGCAAGGTACGTGCTCTGTTCTCGCTGTTCGTCCGAGTGCGGAATATATACAGCGGCTTATGTAAACTAGAGATGAGATTGTGTGGGGATAATAAAGACAAGGATCACCTGAGTCATGACCATTTGAACATCGATGGCAGAGATCCGGCATAATTCCTTCAGCAGTACTCTTTTCGAGCTGCGACTACATGTCATGGATGGCTGAGGTGTAAGACAAGCGCTAGCAACAGAATAGCATAATTGTTTTGTTCAAGCAACATGCTGCGTTAGGATAGTAACATATGAGCCTTATTGTACTAACTCAAGACTCATTCAAATATACAAGTATCTCAGATGTAATTATACAACTTCGTCTGTAGTGCCAGCAACCCATTACCAGATGGCACCAACATCATGATCGAAACGTGACAATTCCTTCGACCCTTCTTCAACCTCTTTTCGCGCCTTCATGCGCATGTAGAAAATAGGACAGTCCCTGCTCTGACACAATACTTCGGTATGCATACTGCCTTGACATCGTTGACATTGCGTCCACAATCTCCCGAAGCGCACCTCCAGCTCGCCTACCTTCCGCACTTGTCGAGTATAAAGCTCTCCAATACGTGGTCTGCAATTCTCGCATACTGCACCACTCATTTCTTGCTTTCCAACCAATGGCTTCTTGCATCCCATACACGTCTGCGTTTTCTTCGTGAATTTCATAAGCCCACCCATAGTGGGCGCTGCCACGGAAATGGAACGTGTATGATCGCCAGCTAGTAGACTGTTGGCTTTCTTCTCGCCGAGAATAGGCTCGAATATGCGCCCTAGTGGATTCGCCAATTGATTGTCAAGATAGTACTTCGTGTCGATAGGGATGTTGTTCTCAAGCACAAATATTGGATCTTCAGACTTTTCATAAGCTTTGGAATCGCCGCGTCCTTTGACGATAACGTAAGCAATACGGTCCCCCAACGCAGCAGCTGTGCCAGATCGTTTCTCCATACGTCTCGCAAGTTCGACGTGCGCCTGTTTGTTGTCGTAGTCATGTTTTGTGTAGGCTTTGGTAATGACTAGCATGGAAAGATCAATCTTGTTCTGGAGTAACGCCGAGATCGTTTCTCGAACGTACTCCTGAGCGCCTTCGACATCTCGTTCAATGAGAATCTTCTGAAGGACAGATGTGATGACATTGGCAACAAGACGGCAATTATCTCGTCGAACGGTCTCGATACCTTTGGTATCCATCTTATCCCATTTGTCCGGCTTAGTCCAGTACAGGCCTGCATATCGTTTCTTGTTAATCAGGAGATAAGGGAAGTAAACCTTCTCGAACTCAAGTTTGATGGGTTTGATGAATTTTGCCGAAACATAGTTTGAGGCTTCAAGACCCAGATCCATGACCTTTTGAAGGTCTTTTTCACCAAACTTGATCATGACTGAATCAGTATCGCCGTAGATGACTTCTGCATCATGAGAGTATCCGTTTGCAATGTTGAACTTGCCTTCAACTTCAGCTTTGGTCTTCTCGATCATTTGACGACCATAGGAAGTTGTGCTGGAAGCAATCGCCAAGCAGGGAATTTTGCCGTTTGTTGCACCAGTCAGACCATAAACTGAGTTGGCAGATATCTTCAAAGCCAGTTGTCGACCATTCAACACGGCTTGCTTGAAAGGGTCGGTTTCAATGGCGAGCTCCTTTTTGGCTCGCTTTCGGGCACCCAGTAGTTCTTCTAGAATCTGCGTCAAGAGACCCTTTCGGACTTTTGCTGTGCAGAAAAGATCTCCATTTGGGGTGACTATGTAGTCTTCATCCTTTTTTAGCTTCAACTTGTCGATACTGGCTTTGTTGAGTAATGTTGTGTAGCACAAGTTGTGAGCTTGAATGATAGAAGGGTATAGTGAAGCAAAATCGAGTGTAGCGACTGGCACGTCGTAGTAGCCTCTTACAGGCTCGATGACTGTAGCACCTTCGTACTGCTCATCTGGTCCATCATTCTTCAAATTCGGAACGACTAATTGTTGATCCAAGCATGTTCGGAAAAGCTGACTGATGAACTTGATTTGTTGACCTCTGGAGAGCAAGAAGTTGAAAGGTACACCGGTGACACGAGCCATTTCTGTGTAGTTGACCAGGCACATTAATTTGTCCATCAATCGCTGTGGTAGATATGCGTCTTTTAAGCAGTATACTGCCAGACGGCGTCTGGAGTCTGCAGTACCATTATGTAACTCCGTAATCTGCGAGTGATGTACTTCTTCCTTTTGCTCACCCAGAAATTCTGCACACACCGAATTGAGTGTGTAGCTTCGGAGATGGTGATCTCTCTGGATGAGCTGGAGCAGATCAAGCTGGATACGACCGTTTGTATTGGTAGCTTTGGTATCTCGATTGCCTATTTGCTTGCTCGAAAAATTTGTAGCAACAGCAGACGACTGAACACTTTTCAGTCGCGACCAATATGGAAATTTAGTAAGCTTGAGATGTTTGGCGCGGTCCAGCAAGTAAGGAAAGTCAAAATTGGAAATGTTGTAGCCGATAATAACGTCTGGGTCAACAGCTTCCAGGAAATTCCTCCACGCCATCAGCATCTTCTCTTCCGAATCATGTTCATAGATCTGCGTGTTGACGATGGAACTGCAAGTATCCAGCACGAACACGTTCCTGATAAACGGTTTGGTCTCTCCGTATCTGGTCACCACGTTTGCAATCTGAATAACAGGATCAATATGTGGTTCTGGGAAGACACCTTTCCTTCCAGCGCATTCGATATCGAAGGAACAAACACGAAGCGGAGCCATCTTTGACCACTCACCGTCGTGGCCAAGGGCAACCAAGTCTCGGTAATGACAATAGGCTTCAATTTGACAATTTGACTGACGGTCATACTGTGGCATCACAGTGTAATTTCCAGCAGCAACTTCAACCCAGCCCATACCAGTAACTTTGGTGTCGATCATGAATCGTAACAAGTATTGAATATTGTCAAAGGTCAAGATACCTCCATCAACACCCTTCCACAAGCCTTTGTAATTGGCATTGCCATGTTCAATTTGAGTGCGCAGTCTGTTGATGTACTTTGGGTTTGTTACAGTGACCTTCAAGTATGGACTTTTCTGGTTGCCCTGAAAGCCAAACATATTCTCACGCAGCACCATCTGCACGGAGTGTATGGCTGGCTCATGTTGAGCCATTTGTGTTTCAAGGTAAGCCTTGTATCCATCCACATCTTGTCTTTGGAAGTTCACCGGAGCAGCGACGTAAAGGTAATGTAGAAAGTCGGTGACGTGGAGCAGCATGGAGTGACCCGTCTCGGAAACACCAAACATCTTCAGGGTGACTTTTCCACCATGCAGTGTACCCTCTTCGACGTCGATACTCTGGAAACGCATACAGTCTCGCTTGGGGTCAAAGTCGTCTAAGCTCGGTCTCTCCCATTGTTGATCTTTCTCAGCATTTGTCTTCTTCAATCCGGAAATGTCCTGGGTCATCTTCTCCAGCACCTCAGTCTCGAACTGACTCTTCGGCTGACTAGAAGCCATCTTGCTCCTGAAGCTATCTGAAACTCCTTGCGACGAATGGAAGGAGCCATTAGGCAGGCTACCATTGAGCTTCCTTTTCTTTGCCGATGTTGGGGACTTGAGGACATTGTGAGAGTTGATGCTGTCTGTGAGGGCCCGCTTCTGCGCAGGGGAAGATATTCGTCCAGGCATAGTGACGTGGAAGTTGACTTTACAACGGATGTGGTAGCATTGGAGTTGATTGAGAGTCGAGGACGTTGCAGTGATGTATGTCTTACCTAGTATTTCTATCGCACCAGATGAATCTGGATACTAGTAATTGATAATCAACGTGGATGGCATGGCGAGTCGCGTCGTGAACGTGTAGATGACGCGACTGCCCGAGAAATTGAAAGCTAGCCATATTTGATTTAGCGTATAACTACCACCAACTCCGAGTCGCGTTGGAAATGGTAGAATATTGCTCACGCTTCAATACCCCCTCTAGCAATATCGACTTCGTGGCCGAAGAATGTGGGAATCCTGCACCTTGCTCTCCCGAGATTCAAGAACCATTATGGTCTTCATTGTAACATGCTTCCTAAGATGAAGTACGCACGGACCTTGCATGGAACCTTCAACAGCCAAGCACCCAAGCTATCTACTCATCTTAGCCATGGAGCCGACCTTAGCATGACAAAACTATCATTTCTCGTGCTGTTGCAAAGCACTGACTATACCAATACTCATGCATCGACCCTTCACTAGTCCAATCTCTCTTCGAGGTCCACCTCCGTTGTTTCCAAAATAGCCAATTCATTGTTCACCGAGAGTATGGCTGTTTTCGGCCAACTTTGTAAAACCATGCCCAATGCAAGCCATCTCGATAAGAGTTTACTTGCCACTCTGCCTCTACTCTTAATCTCCTCTAGAGAGTCTTCTTCATTGTGATCGTCGAAGCCAAGCTTGCTGATCAAACCACACCTCAATAGCATGACGATGAGCAAGCGCCCAGATGAGGCCGTGCTGCCTCAACCATCGAGGCCCCAGACAGATGTCAGCGGTCGGAGATCCCGAGTAAGTTCAGAACAAGACTCAGTTTGCCGTGCTGACCCCATAGCCATCTCATCTTTCTAGGTTCTCGAGATACCACCAAGGCCTTCAGCCTACAGGGTTTCCACTGCAATCAGGACCATTTACCGCTACTTTCCTGCAGTCTGAACAGCCGTGCTCATATAGAAACGCTGCCTTCCAAGCTCTTCTCAATGCTCCCATGTTTGTTAACTTCTTGCGAATGCACTATCGAAAGAACTTGGAGAAACCTTGTGCCGTCAGACGCGATTGTCTTGCCTGTGCTACATACGAGCTGGCTGGTCATTACTGGCACCATGAAAGACAGTTATCTAACATTGAGTACCACTTGGCCAAGTTATGGAAGATGTGTTGGGACGTTTTTTGGGGAAAAGAAAAGTCCGACAACACGAGAATAGGCCCAAGTTACCACGAGGATGAATTTTTCACCGACGCCTTCTTGACGCAATTCCTCGCTGCCATGCACCGCCAGTTGGAAGTTATACCCAGGTAAGTATCGCCTATGTCATTCCTGGTCTTTCTAATTCATATTTAGTGATCATCAGACCTTTTCGGCCATGTTCACCACACACATGGCCCGGAGATGGAAATGCAAATCCTCAGTGTGCAATTGGATAGGAGCGTCTCACAAATGGGAATCGTCATACTACCTACCTATTTACGTGCAGAAGCCTCATCAAAAGAAGCCTCAAACCAGCATTTTGGAGGGATTGCACGCTGGTCTGAAAATGTGGGAGCAAAAGAAACTAAAGCCACGTCGCGGATCCATTTTATCAACCGGTATGTGCGCAAGCTGTGGTGGCGATGTCGAACCGCAAATAGACCTTGTGAATCTCCCTGAACTACTCATCCTTGTCCGCAATACCGAACTCCTGGACCTGGAACGAGATCAGCCCGACCTGCCTTATAGTGATTGGCTCGATTTGAAAGCATTTACATCAAATCGAAACAAGACTGGCGATCAAGGTCTTCGTTCTTATCAACTTGTATCTGGAACCATGGATGTACAATCGCCACGAAAGCATGACCATGCGGCTGCTTTCGCCAGAGGCCCCAGAGATACCCACCTGTGGTTCGCAATAAATGACACGAAGGTCGTTCCTGTGGAGAGCATTGAGGCAATCGATGCCCAACAGCGCCCCAACGCATCTGCTCCTTCGCCGCTTTTGCTTCCGGAAGTCTTTATTTACCGGAGGGCCGACGATCACGGGTGGCACGCCGAGTATCTAGCTGATGAGGCACCTGCTCTATCTGCTGCGCTCGCGGACGACTACCAGCGCAATCGACTTGCTTTAGCTCGCAGTGTCCACACTATTTTCAACCAGAGTATTGGTCAAGGGTTGCTCAAATTCAAGGTTGATGTTTATCCTGGAGATCCTAGACCCCAGGAAGATGTGGAATTCAGCATCAGTCTGGGCTATCAACTCAATAACAATCATTGGGCAGGCAAGCTGAGCGGTGTCCTCCAGCCTCTTACCCAACACAGTGGGATCGAAGAAAAGTCTCAACCAACACCGTTTGGCGAGCGCGCAGCTCATCGTGCTCAACTACGTCGACAAGGCGTTATATTGAGTATAGCGGAGGCGGAAGAAGACCGACGCAGATTCCAGCAACAACATAATTTACCGGAGCTCGAAGGACAGACTAATCCCAGTCAGTAAGTACATTCCCCCTCCACATCGATTTAAGATCTCGACTGACCTGTTTTTAGCACACAGCTCACATCCACCACGCCCTCATTTGGGGCTTCCTCGGGCTATGTAGAGGACGAGGACGCAATGGATTACCAAGAACCGGCTCCAAATTCACTTTGGACAGATAAGGCAGGTCTCAGGAACTACAACACTCCTAAGGGCAAGCAAGTGATCCGTAATGCATGCGAAGAATACGCCAAGGAGCCACACCGGCGGCAGAACGACCGAGGCAGAGTAAACAAGAACCACAACCAGTCTAACAGAGGCAACAACAGAAATCATGGCCATGGTCGGAATAACCAAGGCGGAAACCAAGTCGAGAACCTGAGCGGCAATGGTAGGCATCCACACCACCAAAATGAGCGTGGCAGAGGCCGCGGGAATGGTGGTGGTAGAGGTGGTCGAGGTGGCCGGAACAAGAACAATTAAATGCAGTACGAAGAGCCAGAAATCGATGCATTCTAAGTTTATGAAGAGGATGTTGGTGGCGTTTCAAGGAGCACAAAGATTAAATTGGGAGCAGGTGTTCTACTACGGGAGTCATGTCGCCTCAATCGGGAAATTTGAGGCCATATCAGGTAATCCTTCGGATGTTGACGTTTTCTTACTTTGATAGTTCTTTATGTATTTGCTACAAAACAAACTTATGACTTCTGCGATATTGCTCCAGGATTGCTGTGTTGTTCGACAAAGGAGGTCGAACTTATCAACGCTTGCAGAAGGCACTGGTTGTGGAAGCAGTCCTTGATCTCTGATTGCCATTCGGACCACATAGCAAGCAAAGAGCCTGGTCTCCATCTTTGCCAAGGTTTGTCTCTGGTCGGAGAACCCGTGCCAAATGACGGAACAGGAGCACAGGTAACGTGTCAAACATGGTTTGCTTAGGCCGTGCTCATCGATTGCTACCCATCTACCAAACATTTACCAAGCTGACTTGATTCTTAGTATTGGACATCACGCTCTTCCCTTTTGCTCTGTGTCCTCATTCTTCGCAACTTCTCCAATGACGGTTCGCACTTCAGCACAAACCTGTATGGTTTTCTCACCGCACCGAGCCTTTCCTGATGTCTCAGAATGTTGTGTTGTTCCATGCTGACCAAACTCCGCCCCACGGAAGCTCGGAAGCTCAAAGTCTTGAGTCAGGCACTGTTTGACAAACCTCTTCCTCAAGGGATAGTTGATGGTTGTTGTTTTGACAATTCATCTAGAACTTCACCTTTGGACATGAATCCAAACCTCGACATCAAACGAGCTCTCCACCTTCAGACAAGCGACCTTGACTACCAGCAGGCACTCTAATTCTATCCTGTCCCGCAGATACAGTCCGAAGACATTGTTCATGGCTGCGGGCTGACCAATCGAGATGCGGGTGATGGCTGTGCCAGTCTTCATGGGCCTGGTATGGCTGATCGAGTATAAGATGCACATTCTACCCATTGTTTTCGATTTTCATCAACAAGAAATGATTGTTCGAGATCAATACGTTCATCATAACAAAGCTCAATCAATCAAAGAGTCAAACGTGAGAGCCAAGAAGGCTGACGAGAAAAACAAGGCCAACAAAGACGAAGGTCAAGGTCAACAAAAAGAAAACAACAACGACTTTGACGACAAAGATAACAACACCAGCATCGACACAGATGCCGACAGCCCATACCCGAAATGCAGGAAGTCATGACACACCAAGAGCCTGTGCTAGTGGGTATACCCTGAACTCACTTCAGAGCACACTAAGACGATCCAAGTCAAGAACGACAAACCACCGACCCTAGGCAACAACTAAAGGGGTTGATCTCTGTGGCGGCCTAGGCGTTGATGTCGACGACAACAACAATGCAGGTGGCACTATCAGCTTTGTCTGACATTACTTCACAATGTGAATTTCATGTGAAGTGACTGAGCGTCACAACATTGTCGTCAGGCGGATGGACACAAAGCGGGTTTCACTGACTGCGCCTTATGTAAATAATACTCAACAACTCGAGTTTACAGCTGGACATTCTTCACTATCCTTGTTCAATGTCAGAAGACTGTCTCGAGCAACCGATCTGATCCTTCTTCAAAGATTCCACAAATACAACTTGGAAAGAAACCGATTCAAATACAATACCACACCATGACAGCCGAACGAAACGAATCGAGCCAGATGCAGGAGACACAGAGTCTTCAAGTCAATGCTCACCACGAGGAAGAATCTCCACAGTCAACCAAGGAAGAAATGAAAACAGCACCAAACTGTCTTACTCCAGCAGACACGTTGAAAGAGCTGTGTAAGACTTTGGAAGCCGAGGTGAAAGAGGTCATCAACCGGGTCAACGCAGGCGAAGATTCAGTTACGATCATACACTCACTTCTCGCAACTCTCCATCAGCACATACCGGAGATTCACTTCTTCCTCCACCCTCTCTCAGCTCAAGAACAACTAGAGCTTGATTCACGACCACCGCTCTACAATATATACGACAAGGTTGTTGCAATTTACCCATCAGTGCACAAGATCAAGGAGCTACACAATCTCCATGGCTCACTGTTGATATTGACAATGAAGTTGGCTGCGCACTATCTACTGCACAACGAAAACACTCCTGCTGGACAGGACCTGTCTGTATTCGGTGGCCTAACAGACATCATCAGGAACTTCGATGACAATTGGAAGCGCTTGAGGAAGGACCCTCGAGCCTACAACAAGCCTGACTTGTGGGTGGAGATACTTATGGCAAGATGTGACTTGGAGGTAGCAATGGCTCGGTCCTGTCTAGCCACAGACGAGGCTCCAACAGCCATCAGCGAGAAAACAAAAGTCGATACAAGAATGAACGAAGGGCAAACAGAAGTGGCTGTAACAGGACACAACTTCGAATTCACAGACCATAACGGTGAAACAATCATCCTCAAGCCTACCAGATCGGATTCGACCAAGAACTCCAACCCAGGAACGCCTCTGTTCACAGCACCGTCGAGACACTCCATCTTCCCTGCTAGAAACATGCAGGCTGTCGAACAAGAAGATGCGAACGACGAAACCCACAAGTACGAACTGGACTTCTCGCCCTTCCACCCACAGTCACGTAACCAACCCACATTCAAATCCTCTCGCTCATCCGCCGCTCCCTCAGCGACCATAATCGCAGCCCTCCAATCCCTCTCGACGACGGAATCCACAGCCCGCGCCCTTCATATCCTATTTCGCTCAACGACGAACATGACGAATCTGTACGAGTCATGGACGAACAGTTTCTGGGCACACCTGGGTATGGTGCGGGACTGTATCTACGGTATGCGGTTCGGTGATGCAGGGGCGGCTGCAGAGCTGTGGAATCGCGTGTATGGAGAAGAGGCACGGGTTGATGTCAGATCATTGGGCAAGGGCGTGAGAGTAAGAGCCGGTGATGGTGGTGTCGGGTATACGTACTCAGACCGATGGTGAAGAGGTACGGGTTGACGTGAGGCCACTGGGCAAAGGAGCAAGAGTAAGAGCAGGCGACGGGAGCGTTGGGTACACGTAGCGAGACGGCAGAAGCTCAAACTCAAGCTGACGATCATTCAAATACTGTGCACCAAACCAAGAAAGGCTGACAACACGCTGACTCTGCTCCCATTCCACAGTCTCGAACGATGAAAAGTTCGAAATGACAACTACTCCAATGGTTCCAGACATTGCGCCCTGTCACCAAGAACCGACAGCCTTCATGCGAGTGATGAATATTATTTCATTCGTTTTGAAGGAAGCCACGGACTTTGTAAAGACGCTCATCTTTGCATTCACTATGATATTCGTCATCGTCTCCACCATGCTTATTCTTTTGACATATATATATATAGCTCGTGAGCACCAACTTGAAGATCTGGATATCGACGACAACGCACGCTTCATCTTAAGCACTGCCATCACCTCCTTTGACTACACAAACATGCTCATCACCACCGCTTTTCATGACGCAAAGAACGCAATCAAATGGCGCATCGAAAAATGGCTCGATTGGTTCAACGAGAACTTCTAGCATTGAGTTCGGGAATTGAAGAGAAGAGAAGAGAAGAGGAGATAGACATGCTGTCTTGCCGTGCCGGATGAGCTGCCACATGGCAGATTGGAAGCAGGTCCAGTTCGTCTACGTACTCAGATACGCTATGCAGGAACACCGGAGCAGGTGACGAGGATTGGTTTAAAGGGACTGACCGACCCTACACAGCCGACCACGCCTACCAAATTTGCAGCCGATCCCAAGGAGGGCTTTGTCAACAAAGCCAAACGACGTCTTAGTGGCAACCTCAGTGCTGCTTTTGGACGCGAACGACATTTGGATGAACAGGTGCAGCCGAGACCTCTCTCAAAGCCTTCACTACACGGAACACCGACTTCGCAAACATCGAACGCTGGCGGAAAAGGCACGTAATCAGACCTGAAGAGGACTTCGTCAACAAGGCAAAACGACAGACATGATCTCTGCAAACATCATTCGATCAGGCGAACACCAAGCTTATGGAAGCCAGGTAGGACCGATCATGTCCGTTGAGTGTGACAGTCTCATCTCGACTTTCGCGGTCGTCGTCTCCTAAGCTACCCTGCCTGGTGCTGGTTGGCGGCAGAGCGAGGAAACTGTCAAAGCCTTCGCCAAACTGTGGGGTGAGCGACGGTGCTACATGTCGGTGGCTTGCTCGAGTAACTAGATCTACATACAGAACAATGAAGGCTTCTTTTCAGAGCTCAAATTCCAAAACCACTCCCCACCAAGACATACTTGATACGTACTTGTCCTTCCTAATCCCTCCGGAAATTCAATTCTCAATAAACGCTGACGTCCTAAGCTACGTAGTAAAAGAACGTGTATCCTTGCGTCCTATTCCACGCACAGCATGACTCCGTGCGTACATAATTTTCACTCTCTCTCAGGAAATGCCTACTGTATGCATATCGCCGTTGATCTCGGTGAGACGTGCTTCACAAGAGTACCTTACGTACAGTAGTATCTAAGTATCAAGACAAATCCTACTGTAGAAGAGCTCGAAGTACAATCTGGTCAGGACTTCCAAATAAATCAAACTCACTACGTACTTAGTACCGGGTCCACTGTTAATATCATGTTTAAAAGCGTGATTGATTCACATAGTGTACTTGTTGCAGATGACTGAACTGATGGGTTTACCATGTTACATTGTGCAAGGACAAACTTTATACAATTCGAGGTTATGTATACTTGTCTTGTTGTAGTGGCCGTGGGGAGTACGTCACCATATACGTAGTAAGGAGAACTGCCTGGAGGGAATGTGGTTCGGGTGAGGAGGAGAAGACGGAAAAGGGGATGGGGAAATTACATGCTATTGTAGTTATGTAGGTGTATCCATTGAAATGTAATAGTGTGTGATGCTACATAGGTAAGGTACAGAGTTGGTGACAATACACTTCGATAACGATTTTGCAATGTACGTAATAACATTAATGTCAGCTTTGGTGATGGGATAAAACTTCGTTGTTGTTTGCTTTACATACTGTAGGCAGCTCAAAAGGCATGCCATGAACCCCCTATACGCCAAATGAGCTCCTGCTCAGGTATTGATGCAAATCGCTAAGGCTATCAGACAAAATCATGCATGCGCTGTACTGTGTATAAAAAACAAAAACAAAAGAAACGCTCCCTTCCAATCTACTCCCTTGCAAGACAGTTCCCCTCTTAAAGCTGGATCAAGTCCACTTCCGAGAAGTCAGGTGGTGCTCCACTGTATACACATCTCCCCTTGCTATCCAACCCCTGTCTAACATTACTGACCCAGATGTTGCCTTTGGCAAATTTCTCGATGTTTTGAACTTCGTTATCACTAACTCCGAGTTCATCCCGTGGTATCCAAATCACGGGCCTTCGAGATCTGAGTGCAGAATGTTGAAATGCTCTCTGTACGAGCGCGTCACGCTGGTCAGGTGTCAAATCCTCAAGTTCGTCGTTGACACCGCTGTACAATGCATCGGATAGTTCAGCACGTGCTTTACGTTGTGCCTCAACGTCAGATGGTGCACCGACAAGTGGATTGAAGTTATTGATCTTGTCGAACGCGCGACGTGGATCTGAGGCCTCGCGGAATTGTTCTCTACGCGATGCTGTACGTGTTGGAAGTTGTTGCTGAGAATCATCGGCTGCGTCCTGTGAATTTCGTCGACTTTGTGACAGCTCACGGTCAGAGTCTGCTTGGTTGTACTGCTGACCAAAGTGGCTGGAGCGTCGGTTCTTGACGTTGTCACGATCAGCCCAGGAGCCACTCCGTTGGCGTCTACTAAGGCCACGGGTAGGGACTGCAAGGGTATCCGCTGTTTTCTTGGCTATGTTTTTGGTGAATCTCATGCCTCTGGACTCGTCGAGATTCATCTTAATTTCTGGATTCTGGAATTCATAGTGTGGAAGTTCCGACAACTCTGTTGAGGTACGCTTGCGGTTGGCCTTGTCGGCTTCAATCTTTTGCATTTCGTATTCTTCCCTCTTGCGATCGTCATCAAGGGAGTGGCGTTCGTCTTGTTCGAGTTGATCTTCAATGTCTTGGTCTTCGTGCTCGTTCTCAATCAGCTTTGCGTGTTGGTGAGAGTGATGACCGTGTTTGAGACGCATGGCTCGAGCGAATTCTTCGTCCCGGCGGGCTGCATCGTCTTCCAGTGTGATAGGTAGGTATCGATACAACGGGCTGAAGGCATTGTTGAGAAGGATTTGGTAGATAGCAGTCAAGATCAGAATAACGATCATGCCTATTGCCTGTCCAGTGCACACGACGTCATCATTCTCGCTTCTAACCAAGAAGAATAAACCGATGAGAGCTACTTCCAACACGTAGACACCAACGAAGGTGCAGTTGATAGCATTTGGAAACAGAAGACCTCCAGTATCGAGGGTGAATCTTGTGACATAGAGAGTGTTGTATCTGTAGACAAACCAGAACAGAGAGAACGTAATCACGTTAAAGACCAGGATGAGTGGTGATACAACAGAGTAGATAATGCCAATGCATGCCAAGTTCGTGTAGACAGGAAAGAAGGTTCCCCACTGGATATTCGATAGATTTGTTTGTCGCTTGAATTTGCTCCGAGCGGTGCTGTCAAGGATCGGCGCCAACAAAAACCAAACAACCAATGATCCCACTTGAAGTAACGCTCCAGCACTGACTGACAGTGCCTGCAGTAGCATGTATGAGAAGAAATAATTGCTCGCGGTAGGAATGGTTTGACCAAGGAGACTTGGGATGCTAGCAATCTTTGCCACGTTGGTGAAATCGGCCGCGAGCTGTGATGCGGAGCTGCCAACCGTGACGACCAGGAAAAGCTGAACAAAGATGAAAAAGAAGTAGTATCTTTGCACAGCAAGCTCGATCAGCATACCTGATTTAATGCCTTGAAGCTTACAAAGGTAGCGCAGAATAAGTGGCAGCAGGAACAGAAGCAGACTCAAGATTGCGATGGGTAACACGCCTTGAAGGAACGACCTGAACCAGGAGGGTAGCTTAAGGATCCAATGCAACCAGCTGATTGATCCTGCAAGTGTGGTTAACTGGGATAGAGTAGCTGTGAAGGCCACAGGAATAGCCCAGAGGACAATCATGCCAACCACGATAGCAATCACAACAGGAACTCGGATATAAATTTGCCACCATGGTATTGACATGTTGTCCCAAATCACGTCGTTTGGATCAATTTCGACAAGCCGAGGAGCCATCTGTTTCGGCAAATGGTGGCTTAGAGACTGACAAGCCATGTGTGCAGCCACTTGATGGTTGAATTGGATAAAGGCTGAGTTCATGAGAGGAAAGCGTTCAGAATGCGCTTGGTCATCTTCAATTTCAACGTTGAGCCGTGCCAATTCTTTTCGACACCAGTAGATCGTATCCACTTTCTCTCCCACGAGAGGCAACGAAATCATCCACTGCCAGCCAAAGATCGGACGCCGGTGTGTATCACGATCTTTGTCAGTCAGGTATTTGCGCCATACCGCGTCTTCATCGTCTTTTTCAAACTCCTCGTTAAAGGCAGACGGATACTCAATAGGCTCCTTGTCCTCGCTGCCAAGTCCTACAGCCTTGAGCATTTTTTGCCCAAACGTTAGCTCAGGTTTGTGTTTTGCCGACTCTGGCTTCTTGTCGTGATCAGAGGATGTTGGTGTGATGGGACTGGCAATGTTCAATGGTCGCCTATCATTCTCAGGAGCCTGAGGGCCACGACCAGCTTCCATGGTACTATCCACACCGAGAGGAGACGATGGCGAAGAAGGATCGTATCTCGACTTTTCGGCGCCTTGAGTTTCGTTGTTAATCTGTGCCCCCATGACACCTTCGGGTTCCAGTGTTGTCTGGAAATGGCCAGCTGGAGCCTCGTTCTCTGGTACGAAACCATTGGTCTGGTCGATGACTTCGTTGACACCCTTGCCTACATTTCGAACCTGTCCACGAAAGCGATCGCCAAATTTGACGAAACCACCGGTAACTGCTTGAATGCCTTCTCCAATAACAGGAAGGGGCATAAGATTCTTCCGTGGTGGGAGTTGAGGTGGCTCCGCTTCTCCCTCCTCACTCGAAGATCCATTCCTGTCTTCGCCCAGTGTTTCGCGAATTGTGTGTTTGACCTGATGAGGGTCTCCCGATGTCACTCCCTGGCCCTCAGCTTGTTGTCTGCCCTTCTCGTTCCTCACAGCGGCATCAATCTTTCTCTCCTCTTTGGTCAACTTCTTGCCAGCTTCCTTCTCGGCTTTCTTGATCTTCTCGTCGTTCTTTTTGTAGCATTTCTTGATCAAATCTGTTTCAGCAGCTTCAAGTTGAAGAGCTAAGTCATCCCGCTGCTTGACTTTGTCACTGAGCTCATCGTAATTCCGGTTAATCCAAATGTTCCTGATTCCACCTGGAAAGACATCATAGAGACCGTCCAGAGCTTCGATCGAGTTCCACTTTGGAGGGATAGAGCTGACTAGGACTGTAGTAGCAGAGGCACGAAGTCGATGTTGCGGAGAAGTAATGTATGCTTGTCGCATACGGATGTAGTTCCTCAGCTCATCAAATGCTACATAGCAGATGTACACCACCAGCAGTGTCCCCAGTACCTGCGATATTTGTCTGGGCGTACATTTCCCCATGCTAATTGATTGAGCCCCGTTACATTCTGTGCACCCGTTCCACCAACTGAAGCCCAGTCCGCGCCTCGGCCACCCACAGCATTCAGCGGGAGAAGAACGGGTAATATGACAAAAGTAGCAGGAACAAATATCTTAAGGAGGGTTCGTAGGTAACGTAGGAAGAAATAAGCATCCAGACCACATTTCTGAACGAAAGCTGAATTCGAGGTCGATAGAACAGCCTTAGCCCATCTAAACCAGCCTGGATCAGGAGGGGTCGTTCGTTCTTTCTCCGGGACGAGGTATGTTCGTGGTTGATATATTCGAGCAAGCCGATCTTTAATTAAGAGGAAGAGTAGAAATTGAACAACGAAGGTGACAAGAGCGGTGACCAGGGAGGCAGCGAACTGACCAGCGCTCTGGCTGGAACTCTTTGCTACGGCGGTATTGTTCTGGAAAAGATTCTGCCGTACCACCAGATGTTCCATCTTGCGTATGACTGTGTTCCGCAGGCTGTCTATTTCTCGTCGTTACTGCGAGCGAATCATAACTTTGTAGGCCCAGCCAGTAGTCCTGCGTTTGGCCGGCCGAAACACTTGGCTACTCGGTTGTCCGTCGGAGCTCATAAACTCATGAACGTTCTTTGAATTGCTATTTCAAGAGGTCGGGCTGAAAGCGCGTATATGGGGCAGGTTATTCAGGGTGTTCGTGATCGAATTGGCAAAACGATGAACAGATGGAACGCAGCAAGAACAGTATAGTAAATAGAGAGTGACAAGAATGGTGACAGTAACGTTTGTCCTACGATGTTATCCTCTCAAACCAGGGACATTAACGGAAACGCCAGTGTGGTCCGCAGGCAACGGGGGGATTCATGCTTTCGTGGACTTTCTTAGTCAGCTCATATTATTGGTCGGTGCAATGGCAGACATCAAGCATGCCAAGGTCACTTGCATCAAACTTGAAAGTGGAAATTCCCCATCGCGTATCACCAAGATGAAACTGCGCCAACGCAAGCAAAATTACTGCGGTTGAGACGAAACACTAGGTTATCCTGGGGGATGGTAAATGGTCCGTACTGCCACATGGCAGTGAAATTTTTAACTGTACTGTGGTACACTACCCTCAGCACATCGTCAGTATACTACCTTACGTCGAATCACTGCAATGCGTACCGCTCAACCTGTTCAGCATTCTTTATAGAGGGATTGCTGTCGCTGCACCACGTTCTATTGAGCTCCACGAAGTGCTCGTGCGGCAGGACCACTGAACAGGGTACAACCTGTGGGCTCCTACGGTTGTAACCGAAGCTTCTCCCTGCCCACTTGTACAGTACAATACGTGTACTGTACTTGGTACTACTGTAATGCACATCTGGCTGGCAGAAATGAAAAATGAACAGAGCTGCGTCATTCCAGCCCAGGCTTTACAACCAATTCTTTAAGCATATCTCGAAATGTGCAATGGTGCCGACTGCTCGTGCCTGGTCTGAATCCTCACGTTGTAATCTACCAAGTATTCTGCCAACTCTTCTTGTGATCTTTTTGAAATTCTTGAAAAGGTGAGTCTAAGCAGGAGCAAAACGATTCGCTAAAGACAGGCATACACGAAGGAATATGGCTAGACCAAAATGGCAGTAGTGCAACAGCATTTAACTTGAAATGAGCATGGCGGTGCGGGTGTTTCTGCAAGATGACGGAAAGACTAATCTATCCATCTGGAGACTTTTGATTGGTGAATATGCGAGGCAATGATGCAAGATCTTGCAACACGAAATCCACGAATTTGAGGGTCTCGACACCTGAAATCGACCTGGAGATCTGCAAAAAAGTATCCCCTACTCCGTAACTTGTATCAGACAGCTCCCAGAACACCTTGGATTTCATAATAATGCTGTCACCATAGCCACCCAACTCTCCTGTCTACACAACACCAATTCTCCCTGGCAAGCGATAGTGTTTCAATGCTTCCCAGGATTCATGTAGACAGTGTCGAACGCTTGTTGTGTATGCAAAAGAGTCGCTCTCGGTACATCATGAAACAGTTCGTGCGATGCACGGTCGTGAATACACTGCTGCATTGTTCGTGTCCCTCATAGATAGCCGAAAGGTCCAATATCTGGGGAGATGGATGAACACGACGATGCTACATCAGCAGTAAAGAGCATCCTGATAGGTCAAAGCAGGCGCCAGGGAAACAAAGGCGCAAGCCGATGCATCGACAGATGCGGCTGGGCGTGCTGAGTGCTGCATCTTTACTGTACTTGGACTCGCTTTGTTTACGTGGAGTCCATGCTGGAAATTACCATGGAACCAGAAGTCACGCACTCGCCACTCCGTAATGCTCCACCGAGCTTGGACGGGCTGCGTGCATTCAGCCAGTCAAATCAGCTCGATCAAGGGCTTTCCGTCACATCTGTCGCTGTGAGTGGCCGCTTTCATGACCGTGGGTCGCGAGCTTCTTTTCGCTCGAATCTGCTAGGATTTGGCTTGTCTCAATCTGCTCACCAGGCTTGCACACTCGCTGTTCATTTCGCCCTGCTCCGTCCGGTTCCTGCTTCGCCTTCCGCACTAGTGGTCAGATTGAGCCCAAGTGTCCCAGTAGCTTTGAACCTACATCATCCTTGAAGAGGTCATCCACCCTTCTATTATTGCTCTTCGGTGCTCTTCCTGCCTTCTGCCTTTCCGCTTGCATCTTCCTTCCACCTTGCCAGTCCAATCCACCAAATCCATCTCTTTGTTTGCTCTGCATCCATCGACCAACATTTCTGTCCTTACGACGCATACGCATATCTCACGAACACGATTCCTCCATCTGCGACATAAGATATTAGCTGACGTGGCCTTCCTGACGATTGATTGGCTATCTGTTCCTTCACCGCAATTTGCCTCCTTCTCCCGCATCGACCTGGAACCTGCCTACACAGCTCAGAGCTTTTGAAGAAACTTCGCTTCCTTTACCCGTACTACTGCCTGCAATCATGTCGAACTATCAGGCGAACC